>JADMIO011189568.1_pt1 | contig 113744 bp, 110 predicted proteins | sample 8958161 | NCBI WGS metagenome assembly JADMIO01 (sample SAMN16585339, study PRJNA669376) | soil metagenome | isolation source: Crop rotation soil | place: USA: Cullars Rotation, Alabama | collected 2011
CGACAACTTGTCCACGTGGAATTCTAAGCTTAGGATCCCAATGTGCTGGAAAGGGGCCTTAACAGGGGCTGATTCGCCGCCTATATTGATGTTTCCATCAACAATGAAAGGAGGTGATCCAGTGTCTTGTACCAAGCGCTGTCACCTCGCTGGGATCGCCCGCTAGGCCTTTGTTTTGAGGTCTGGCTCCGGGCGCTCTCAGGCCTGGACCAGCGAGCACAAGTGTTGGAACGCGGCGGGAGCAATCCCGCCGCGTTTTTCATGGGATGATTTTACCGGGGCGGGTCTGCTGAACGGGTCAGAAACCGCACAGATTGACGCGCGGGCGCGGGCCGCGGCGGTCCTGGACGATGCGCTCGCCGCCATTGGTGGCCGAACTGCCGTAGTAGCGGTGATGGCCGGTGACGTCGTGCCAGTCGCCCGCCTGCGACGATGCCGGCTGCGCCCGCAGTCTGGCGGCATCGCAGATGATCGTGGCTGGCTGGCGTCGCATGACCGTCTCCTTGAATGGGGCGCGTTGGCTCGCGTTCTGCTCATCAGTCGGGCGCCTGCCATCCCGCGTTCAAGGGCAATCCGATATATCGTGTTTCCGGAAGGTTTCGTCGCGGCGCCGATGTCGGAATGATCCGGGCCGGGTCGTCTTTCAAGGGGGCGCCAGTCCGGCCAGCCCATCAAGGAGAAGCCGATGCTCTACGCCATTCTCGCCTACCACGTCGAAGCCGAGGTGATGTCCTGGACGCCGCAACAGGATGCGAGCGTCATGACCGGACTGCTGGCGGTGCACGACCGGCTCAACGCGGGAAAGCTGCTTGGTCCCGCGGCGCGGCTGGGTGGCACGGCAGAGGCGCGTACCTTGCGCGGCCCCGGGAACGGGATGGTGATCGATGGCCCGTTCGCCGAAACCAAGGAGCAGTTGCTGGGCCTCTACGTGGTGAACTGCGCCGACGAGGACGCCGCGATCGGCATTGCCCGCGACCTGCGCCGCGTCAATCCGTCCGCGGTCTACGAGATCCGCCCGATCAGGCTATACATCCCCGGAGAATCCCTGCCGGAAACCGCGCAAGAAGACAGCCAGGTCTGAGGCTTGGGACAAGGCGAATTCGTTGACACAATCGATCGACGGCGTACGCTTGGCGCATCGCATCTTGCGGGAACCTGCCCCAGCCTGCCGCTAGCTGTCGCCCAATTTTCGGTATGAGCCGGTCGAGACCAGAGGGTCATCCCTCCTGCCGAAGACAATGACGATCACCTGCCGTAAATCTCCCGGCGCTTGATCTAGATCATGCTGCGTGCCTCCCGCAGGCTCGAAATCCTTCTGCACGCCTTGTACGGAGTTCATCCGATGCAGACCAGGGTCCGAACGCTGATGGCTGTTGTGCTGGGGCTTGCGTCGCTCGGCGCAATCACCGAGCGCGTCCGCGATCCGGGCGTCACCAACACCGAAATTCGCATCGGCAACGTCATGCCCTATAGCGGCAGTCTCGATGTGTTTGGCGCGATCGGAAAAGCCGAAGCAGCGTATTTCGAGATGATCAACGAGCGCGGCGGGATCAATGGCCGCAAGGTGCGCTTCATCTCATATGATGACAAATCCGATCCGTCGACCGCGCTGGAGCTTACACGCGGTCTCATCGAAAAAGACGACGTCCTGCTGATGTTCGGATCGTTCGGAACGCCGGGCAATTTCGCCGTGCGTGCATACCTGAACGATAGGCAAGTTCCGCAGCTGTTTGTCGCCTCCGGCGATGACCATCTGAGCGATCCGTCGATGTTTCCGTGGACGATGGGCTGGCAGCCCTCCATTCGCGAAGAGGGGCGCATCTACGCCAACTACATCCAGGCGTTCTACCCCGGAAAGAAGATCGTGGCGCTCTGGCAGAATGATCATTTCGGCCGCGAACTGTTCAAGGGCCTGGAAGACGGGCTTGGTGACATCGCTCGGATGATCCGGGTCGACATTGCCTACGATGCCAAAGATCAGAATCTGGACACGCACGTATCGATCCTGAAACGGTCAGGCGCCGAAATTTTTGTATTTGCAGGATTGCCCGCCAACGCAGCGAAAGTCGTTCGGGTAGCGGCGGATCTCAATTGGCATCCGGTGATGATCGTGAACCACATGGCGTCATCGATCGCGACCGCGCCGAAAGCCGCCGGCCCGGAAAGCGCCTTGGGAGTCATCACGGCCGCCTTCCTGAAGGACGCCAACGACCCGGCCTGGAAGGACGAGCAAGCCAACAAGGACTGGCAGGCATTCCTCGAGAAATATAATCGCGCCGGAGGCAAGGACGACAACGCCGCCGTATTCGGCTACGCCGCCGCCGAGACACTGGCCCAGGTGCTCAAGCAGTGCGGCAATGACCTGTCTCGCGAGAACGTCATGAAGCAGGCGTCTGCCCTGAAAGACTACCAGGGCTCCATGCTGCTGCCCGGGATCAAGATCAGCACCGGCCCGTGGAATTTCCGGCCGATCAAACACCTGCGGCTGATTCAGTTCGACGGCCGCACCTGGCAACCGATCGGCGAAGTGCTCGAAACGGCTTTCTCCAACGCGCAGAAGTAACGGTGTCTGGCAATCAGCGTGCCGGGTTCCGCCCGATTCCAACGGAGGCTTTCCAACCGGTTCGGTTACGGCAACTTTCGGAAGCCTTCACGAACATGTCAGGTTCGTTACGGATCCGTTAGTTGGCTGTCACCGACAGAAGACTAAGGTCGCGGCTCCTGGGCAGGAAGCAAACCAACCATGGGCAAGAAGGCTGCTCCTGAGTGTGGAAGCTTGGAAGCGTCGATAAAGCTTCGCTGTCTTGCGCTTGCGTGCATTCAAGAGAGGCAGAGACTTCTTGAACTTCTCAGGGTGTATTTGGCTAGCGATCAATGTGACGAAGCATTCGATGCTGCGCTGGGGCGCCTGAGCGACCTGGAAACTGTCTCGGGCTTTATACAGGTAAGTCTCGTGGCCTGAAGCGCTCCCACAATGTGACCGACCATCCGGCACATGCCTGGCTACCGCATCGCAGGGGATGAAGCCGCAGACGGTTCGCGGCCAATGCTCGGCTTCGCCCTTCGGGCTGCGCCGAGGCAGCCTTCGCTACGATGAGGCTTGCCGAGCCGAAGCTCGCGGAGCGAGCGAAGGCTGGTGGGGAAGGAAGGACTCGAACCTTCGAAGTCGTAAGACGGCTGATTTACAGTCAGCTCCCTTTGCCACTCGGGACACTTCCCCGTCCGCCAGCATCAGGAACCGGCCGCCCGAGCGGCGGAGGACCGGACCATGGATGACGCTGAGGCCAAAAGCCTGTTTCGAACCGGCTTGGCCGGCGCGTTTATGGGCGAAGCGGGATGGCAAAGTCAACCAACGGGACCTGCCAAAATCGCATCTGATGAGGCCAAATTGCCATATTCGAGCCCTCGTGACACAAGCTCCCCATGAGCGATCGCGACCGAAAACCCCCGTTCCGCCGCGGCGGCGGCAAACCCTTCGAAAAAGGGCGGAAATTCGCCCGCCCGCCCGGTCACCGCGGGCGGGATTCGAGCCCCGACGGGCCGGTGATTCTCTATGGCTGGCACACGGTTTCGGCGGCGCTGGCCAATCCGGAGCGGCAGATCCGAAAGCTGTTCCTGACCGAAAACGCCGCAAGGCGGCTGGCGGACGAGAATATCGACACCCGCGTTCCCCCTGAAATCGTCCGCCCGAACGCGATCGACCAGCGGCTCGGCCCCGACGCCGTGCACCAGGGGTTTTTGGCGGAGGCCGAGCCCCTGCTCTCGCCCGATATCGACACGCTCGCCCAGGAAGGCATCGTGCTGGTGCTCGACCAGATCACCGATCCGCACAATGTCGGCGCGATCATGCGCTCGGCGGCGGCCTTTGCGGTGAAGGCGATCGTCACCACAGCCCGCCATAGCCCGGAGGCCACCGGCGTCCTGGCGAAATCCGCGTCCGGCGCGCTGGAACTGGTGCCGCTGGTCACGGTGCAAAATCTTGCCCGCGCGCTGACCGAACTGAACGACCGCGGCTTCATGACGGTCGGGCTGGACAGCGAGGGCAGCGAGGATCTCGGCGCGGTGACATTGCGGCAGCCGCTCGCGCTGGTGCTTGGCGCCGAAGGCAAGGGCCTGCGGCAACTGACGCGCGAGACCTGCAGCGTCGTGGCGCGGCTCGACATGCCCGGCGAGATCAAGAGCCTGAACGTGTCGAACGCCGCGGTGCTGGCGCTCTATATCGGCGCCAGCCGATTGGGCCTGATGAAATGAAGACGCCCGCTCGCGGGAAGCGAACGGGCGCCAGAACTTTCAGGATTTTACCGGATCAGTAGTAGCGGCGCAGCACGCGCTGGCCGTAGTAGCGCCCGGCGTGGCTATAGCGATGCACGCGATAACCGTAGTGCGGACGGTTGTAGCCGTAGCCGTAGCCCGAGACCCTGCCTTCGCGATAGACCCGAATCGGCGCCAGGTTGCCGGGACCGGTGTAGGTCGGACCCTGGTTGACATAATAATACTGCTGCTCCGGATCGGGCAGACGTTCACGGACTCCCCACGCCCATCCGCCGCAAGCGCCGCAACCCGCATAGCCGTAGGCAACCGGCGCGACATAAGCCGGCGCTGCGCAAGGGCTGTAACCGCAGGCCATCGCGGGTGCTGCGGCCATGACGGCAACCGCCGCGATCAATCCTTTAAGTATCAGACGCATTACTCTCTCCTGTCGGTGTTTTCGTTGGCTTGATTTTCTCAGCGTGGAAATGGAAGCGGCCTGCGCCGGTCATCCTGCGGTGCGTAGATGATTGCCGGCGGATCGACGGGCACGTTGGACTGCGCCGGCAGCGGCGCCGAGTGCACGGACCAGGATTGATGATAGCTCTCGGCCGGCTGCGGCAATCTGCGGTTCGCCGACGGCTCGATTTCCAGCCGCCCGTAACCGGGCATGCGGCCGGCGCTCGGATAATAATGGCCGACGCGCGGCACCGGATCGATATAGCGGCCGCCATAGATGGTCGGCTGGACCTGGTTGTTTTGCCCCAGACCCCACTCGCCCTCGACCACGGTATAGGAGGCATCGATGCCGTTAATGATGACGGGAACCCCGGGTCGGCCCGGAATCACGATGTCGAAGCCACCGCCGGCAAAGGCCGTCGACGTCATCGCGATCGAAAGTGCCAATGCCACGCCAATGCGCATCGCTTGGGTTCCCGTTCTCCTCGAGGTCCCAATTTAATCCAACGCGCGATTTCAGGAGTTAAGGCGGCCGGCCAAACTGCCGATAAGGCTAACGCGCCAGCATGGATCGCCGTTCAATTGCGAGGGATGGCGCTATCCAAACGTTAACGCCGAGCCGGAGTCCGGCCGGGGGATCGGTACGCCGGCCCGGTGGCCCGCTCGATTGTCATTTGCGCGGCAATATCGCACCATCCCGCCCTCACCCGTTGCCTCATGACTCCAGCCGAAACGCCCGAAATGACGACCAAAACGCCCGCGAAGAACGTGCTCTGGATCATGTGCGACCAGCTTCGCTACGACTATCTCGGCTGCACCGGACATCCCGTGCTGAAGACGCCGAACATCGACGCGATGGCCAGGCGCGGCGTGCTGTTTTCAAACGCCTATGTGCAGTCGCCGATCTGCGGACCGTCGCGGATGTCGTTCTACACTGGCCGCTACATGCGCTCGCACGGCTCGCACTGGAATGGCTGGCCGCTGCGCGTCGGCGAACCGACGCTCGGCGATCACCTGAAGAAGATCGGCGTACGCAATGTGCTGGTCGGCAAGACACATATGGCGCCCGACCTCGAAGGCCTGAAGAATCTCGGCATCCCGCCTGACTCGATCATCGGCGTGCACGTGTCGGAATGCGGCTTCGAACCCTATGAGCGCGACGACGGCCTGCATCCGACAGGACGGCCTCGCCCGGCCTACGACAATTATCTGCGCCAGCACGGCTACGACGCGCCCAACCCGTGGGAGCACTGGGCCAATTCCGGCGCGGCCGAGGACGGCACTTTGCAGAATGGCTGGCTGCTGGTGCACGCCGACAAGGCCGCGCGCGTGCCGGACGAACATTCCGAGACGCCCTACATGACGCGGCGTGCGATGGAGTTCATTGCGAAAGCCGAAGATGACGGCCGGCCATGGTGCCTGCATCTGTCCTACATCAAGCCGCACTGGCCCTATATTGCACCGGAGCCCTACGCCAGCATGTACGGGCCGCAAGACGTGCAGCCGGCGATCCGCTCGCAGGAGGAGCGCGCCAACGCGCATCCGGTGTTCGCCGCCTACATGGACATGCGCTACTCCCGCAACATGTCGCGCGACGAGGCGCGCGAAAAAGTCATCCCGACCTACATGGGCCTGATCAAGCAGATCGACGACCAGATGGGCGTCTTGATGCAGTACCTCGAAAGCCGCGGCCTGCTCGACACCACCATGATCGTGTTCACCTCCGACCATGGCGACTATCTCGGCGACCACTGGATGGGCGAGAAGGATCTGTTCCACGCGCAATCGGCGAAAATTCCGCTGATCGTGATCGATCCCTCCAGCGCGGCCGACAGCACGCGCGGCACCGTCAGCGACGCGCTGGTCGAGGCGATCGACCTGGCGCCGACCTTCATCGATTATTTCGACGGCACTCCGCCGGACCACATTCTGGAAGGACGCTCGCTCATGCCGCTCCTGCATGGCGAGAAGCCCGCCGCCTGGCGCAAGGTGGTGTTCTCCGAATACGACTACGCCATGCAGGACGTCCGCGTAATGCTGAACCAGCCGATCGAGCGCTGCCGGCTGTTCATGGTGTTCGACGGCCGCTGGAAATTCATTCACGCCTCCGGCTTCCGGCCAATGCTCTACGACCTCGAAACCGACCCGCAGGAATTCATCGACCGCGGCGCCGATCCGGCCTGCGCCGAGATCGTGGCGCGGCTCCAATCGGAACTGTTCGACTGGGCGCTGCATCCGAGGATGCACATCACAACGCCGAACGCAAAGATCGCGGCGTACGCGGCCCAGCAGTTACAGGTGAAGAACGGCGTGCTGATCGGCATCTGGGACGAAGCGGAACTCGGCGCGATCCGGGAGAAGATCGGGATTGAGTACCCGGCCCGCGAGACCTAGCGGACACGCTCCTTAACGGCGAAAAGTCGGCACCGGCCGGGGACGCCCTTGAGGACGTGGGAACCTCGATCCGAACACTCCACTCTCGATCCGGCGATCAGGTCCTTCACGGTGCTGGAGAGAAGGATCTCGCCGGGGTCGGCGTGACTGGCTACTCGGGCACCAATGTGCACAGCGATACCCGCCACGTCGTCGCCTTCGATCACGCACTCACCGGTGTGGATACCGCAGCGGATCGCCAATCCCAAACTAGCAACCACGTCCCTCACCGCGCAGGCGCATTTAATCGCACGCGCGGGACCGTCAAAGATCGCAAAGGCACCATCGCCAGCGGTGTTCACGACCCGGCCGCCGAGACGTGCGACTTCCTTGCCAACCTGCTGCTGATAATTGTCGACCAGATCGCGCCAGCGCGAGTCCCCGATCGCCGTGACGCGCTGGGTCGACTGGACAATGTCGATGAACAGTATCGTTGCGAGAACACGGTCCGCATCCAAGACTGGGCGTTCGCCCGTCAGATACTCTTGAATCTCCGCCAGCAGCGGATCAACGTTGCCAATCCAGGCAATATGATCGTCGCCAGGAAGCTCAACGAACTTTGCGGCCGGGATCTGCTCGGCCATGTAGCGAGCACCTTGGCAGGGCAGCAATCGATCTCCACTCCGGTGGAGAATCAAGGTGGGTACCCTGATCGTCGGAAGGATCGAGCGGATGTCGACCTCGACATTCATTCGATAGAGCGTGACGCCGGCGCCAGGGCTCGCGGATACGCGCATGTGATGCGCGTACCATTGACGCACCCGCTCGTCATTAGCGGCACTGGGGGCCAGCTTGTTGAGGCCGATTGGCGTCCCCCAATGCTTTTCGAAAGCCTTGAAGGCCGCTTCGTGCTCCTCACGTGTGGGGGCCCACGGATAGTCGTCGGCGCAAATCCACTTGGCGTAAGCGCCGTACATGATCAGCGCTGCGGTCCGTGCAGGATAGGTCGCGGCAAATAACGCCGAAAGCGGGCCGCCCTCCGAAATGCCGAAGATAACCGCACGATATGAACCCGCCGCATCCATGACCGCCCGGATATCGTCCATCCGGAGTTCGAGCGTTGGCAACGCGCTCTCCGCAACGCGATCCGACAGGCCCGTGCCGCGCTTGTCAAAGATGATCAGTCGACTGAAAGAGGCCAGACGGTTGAGGAACCGAGCTAGCGCGGGATCCTCCCACTGATAGTCAAGATGGGAAATCCAGCCATGTATGAGCACCAGGTCGACGGGGCCTTCACCAACGACTTGATACGCGATGTGAACGTCGCCGCTTTTGGCGTAGCGGGTTGCAGGGACCATGGCCTGGCACCCTCAGCTGCGCCATTCTTGCCCATGATAACCACACCGCGCAAGTCCGTGGCGCAGGATCAATACGTCAACACGCCTTTCCTGATGCAGGCTAAACGGATGTGATCAACATATGATTCAAGCCTCGGTTCGCGACGCCGAACACCACGCAAGTGCCTCCACGAGAATCGGGCTCACGTATCCAGATTTAGCAGGCTCGCGGTCCGAAGTTCCCGGCGGTGGCGGCCCGGTCGGAGTCTGCGCTCTGAGCGCCTCGCGAAAACCATCGCGGAGCTTGGAAACTGGTGTTGCGGCCGAGCCACGTTGCATCGGTAAATTGCGCCGCTCACGCCACGTTTATTGCGGTTCCGAGCGCGCGGGCGCTACGGTCACCGGCGAAACACTTGGCAGCCATTCGAGGGGCGCAATGAAGCCATATCGCGACGACACATCATTTGCCGGCAGGTCAGCCTTTTCCGGCCAGGCGTCGTGGCGTCGGCTGCACGCCATGGCGATCGCGCTCCTGCTGCTCCTGTCAGTCGGCGCGAGCCCCGCGCTGGCGGTGCCGAATTCCGCGTCGACGGCTTCGACCGCGCATGTCTATCTGCTCCGCGGCGTGCTCAATATCTTTTCGCTGGGTCTCGATGACATTGCGGCGCAATTGCGCGCGCAGGGCATCCCGGTCACCGTCGCGAATTTCGCCTCCTGGTCGTCGCTCGCCGACGAAGCCGCCGTCGCCTACAGGAGCGGCAGGATCAAGACGATCATTCTGGTCGGGCATTCCTCGGGAGCGACCGCGCTGCCCGACATGGTCGCCAAGCTGGATCAGCTCGGCGCTCCCGTGACGCTGGCAATCGGCCTGGATTCAGTATTCCGCACCAAGCTCTCTGGACGCGTGGGACGCTACGTCAACTTCTACATCGCCAACGGCAATGGCGAGCCGGTCGCGCGGACCGCGCAACTGCAGGGCAAGCTCGAGAATATCAATGTGCAGAACGTTCCCGGTGTCGGGCACATGTCGATCGAAAAGAACCAGATCATGCAGCGGAAGGTGATCAGCGAGATCGACGCCGTCGTCTTCGGCCGGTCCGCACCCGTCTCAGGCGGGCAGAAGCCGCGGCAGGCCGGAGCGGCAGGCGCTGAGAGGCACGGAACCGCCAGCGCCTCGGCGGTACGGTAGTATTCCGGGGCTGGCACCGCGCCGCAAAATCCGCCAATTCCGCGACGATAGATGGTCCGCGAGAAGCGCCTGATGGCGTTGGGGCAGTCCCGACGCGCCAGGAATCGCGGATGGTACGCGTATGAGCAGTCCGACGCAGGTCGCGGCCGTGATAATCTGGGCGGCCCTTTCCGCCTGCGTTTTTACATCAGGTTGCAATCCGGCGCTCGCCCAGCCGGGCGCCCGCGCGACCGTCGCTGCCGCGGCGACCGCCCCGGTTGCCCCGCCCGTCGCGACCCAACCGCAGCCGCGCGTCTACCTGTTCCGCGGCGCGCTCGGTCCGATCTTTTCACGCGGAATGGATCGCCTGACCAAGCGCCTCCAGGATGCCGGCATCCGGGCCGACGTCTACGAATTCACCATTTGCCGGCTGATCGCGGATCAGGCCATCCGCGATTACCGTGACAATGCCGCTCCAATCGTCCTGATCGGTCATTCGATGGGCGGACTATGCGCTTTGACGTTCGCGGGAATACTGCAGTCCGAAAACATCCAGGTAAGCCTGGTCGTCACGATTGATCCGGCCCACGCAAGCCCGAAGGTGCCGCTGAATGTCGAGCGTTACATCAATATTTTTCTGTCCGACAGCGTATTGGGCGGCGGGGATGTGGTGGCGGAGCCGGGTTACCAGGGGCACTACGCAAGCTTCGATCTGAAGCAGCACGAAGAAATCAGCCACATCAACATCGAGAAGCAGGATTCCATCCACGAGCAACTGGTGACGGCGATTACGCAGCTTGCGACGACGCCTTTGCCGCCCAAGGGAGAGGCGCTGGCGCTGCGCTATGTCGTTCCTCCCGATGCTCCGATCGAGCTATGGGACAGCGGCACACAGCAGCTCGCTCGTTCGGGTGACACCTTGCAGGGGCTCGCGGCGCTGAACCATGTACCGCTGTGGTCACTGACCCAGGCCAATCAGTATTCCGACAGCGCACCGCTGACAGTCGGCCAACCCGTGCTTATTCCACGCCGTCTTGTTCCACCGGTGGCGACATCATCGGTTGTGACGTCAACGGTGGCGCGACGGAAACGCTAGCTTGCAGTGCGCCGTCACGTCGGCGGCAGAAACGGGATCAACATCGGAACGCGACGGCAATACGATCCATAAGCATCCGCACCGAGTTCCGTCGAGAGAAAGCCCTCCTCCATGCGCGCCTTCAACGCCATCCCGAGCGAGATCAGCACCGCACCCAGTATCGCGGTCACCGTTCCCACCGCGATGCCCGTCACCAGCATCCCCGCGATAAGCCCCGTATAGATCGGGTGACGCACCATCCCGTAGGGGCCGGTGTCGATGACCTGATGGCCTTCCTTGTGCGTGATCGAGTTCGACCAGAAACGTCCGAGATGAATTCTCGCCCACCAGGTGAACGAGATTCCTGCGAGGACAAGACATGCCGCCACGTAGACGCCAACGCTGCCGAACTGCCAGAGCGGTTTTTCCCCCAGCACCTTGCCGGTCAATGGCAAGAAGAGAATCGCTCCCGCGTAAATGAGAGAGCGGTATTTGAGCGAGTCCGAGCTCATCACATTCTTCCTGGTCTGCCCGGACCAGGACGACGCGACGACCCAGCTGATCACCCACAGGATCCAGATGATGGCGAGCAATGAAGTGGGCCACGTCGTGGTCCAGCCGCTCAGGACGAAACCCACCCATTCACCGAGATAGTTCATGATATTGCGGACCGCCTTAGGTTAGGTTCAGCCGCCAAGCCGGCGTTCGACGTGAAGCGGCCGAGGGCGCGTATCGGGCGTTGAACCCCATTCGCTCTGATTGTCACCGGCGCCAAGCAGATGCGCAATGGTCTCCCGCAGCACGGGCTCGACGGGGCCCGGCGCATAGCCCAGCTCGCGTTGCGCTTTTTCGATCGACAAGGCCCCTGCCCGCAATGCGATCCGCACGCCTTCGGCCGTACCGGACGGTGGCCGGCGCGTCACATGATCGGCGATGAACTCCAGCGTTGCGGTGACCAGTTCGGCCATCCTGCCGTTCACTTGAATGCACCGGACGCGACGGCCGCTGATACCAGCCATGAGTTCGAGAACCTGCCTTAGCGGCATGCTCTCGCCGCCAAGAACGTAGCGATGTCCGGCCTGGCCGTGCTCCATGGCAAGGATCAACCCTTCGGCGGCGTCACGCACATCAACGAGGTTCACGACAAAATCGAGATGCAACTGAAGGCGCCGGTTGAGAAAATACCGGAGCATCGCCGTCGGCGGCGTCATGTTGTGGTCGTAGGGCCCGACGGGCATGGTGGGACAGCCGATCACAACCGGATATCCGGATGCGGCCGCCTGCATGGCAAACCGGTCGGCCAGCATTTTCGAGCGCGTATAGGGACCGGGCATGTCGTCCGGCAGCAACGCATCGTCGGCGACGGGACTCATCGACGGCGACGCGCGGAACAGAATCGATTCCGTCGAGCAGTGCAGGAAGTGCTTGATGCCGCGCTTGCGCGCCGTCTCAATGACGATCTCGGTGCCGCCGTAATTGACGGTGTGAAAATCGGCCTTTTGCGGCAGCCACATCCCCGGCAGACCGGCCAGATGGTAGACCTCGTCGACGTCGTCCATGGCTCGGTCCACCAGGTCGCGATCGAGCACCGATCCCCTGACATGCTGAACCTGCGGCAAGCTGCGAGGCGGTGGCTGAAGATCAAGCACCCTCACCTGCCGGCCTCGCGCGATCAGCGTCGCGACGAGATGCTTTCCGATAAATCCACTGCCGCCTGTGACCAGTATGCGCGTCATGCTACGGGTACACTTCAAGCTGAACCATTAGAGATCAAGATACAGCACCTTGCGGATGCCCCTGGATAATGACGGCGAGATCGCGCCGAAAACCCAGCGCGATAAACAGTTTTGCCATGACAAACATTGGTCCGAGCAACAGGTGGGTCGGATTATCGACCAGCGCCGGTTGCCGCTGCTCGAACACCCGATGTCCGATAATCTGTGATGCGACACCGATGACGATCAGGATGGCGGTAAGTGACCACATTGTGACGGTGGTCACGTGACTGACGATCATGGCAGCGGTTGAAAGCAACACGATTGCGGCCCCGAAAATCGCGGTTCCGAGCGCGAAGTCGAGCAGAAACCAGTAGATGAGTACCGGTATGACAGCGATCACGGCCGCGCTGGTCTGGAGCCCTAGTATGGTGATGGGCCACAGGCTGAGCGGAAGAACAGCGGCCTGGAACAGGAACACGATGCCGAACACATGCATTGCGCAATTCCAGGGATCACGATGGTACTCAACGTAATCCGCAAGCTGCCGCCGAAAATATGAACCCATGCGGTGCTCATCCTCTGTTCTGTGGGCAAACGCGGCCAGACTGATCGACAAACCCGGCGCACCTGCTTCGACGCCCAACTCCCGTCAGAGACAAGGGCAGTTAAACTTGGGAATCATCGCCAAGTCAAAGCACGGACCGGGGACGTTTCACAGTCCCGTTCACAGCCCCGTGAGCGCGCCAAGGCGCTGCCAGTACAAACAAATCATGCAGTAATTCAGGCAAGTAACACGTTATAAAGCCTCGGGAACCGGCAACGTTGCGACAATTTTTCCCGCAGGTGCGTGTTTGGTCATGGCCGCTCTGTCCGGATGAGATGCAATATCCTCAATTCGTGATCTTGTATCCCGTCGCCTTGACGATCGGCTGCCAGAAGGCGGTGTTGGCGGCGAGCTCCTGTGTCAGGCCGTCGGGGGTTGAGCCGACCGGGATCAGGCCGATCGCCGAAAGCTTTTCCCTGACATCCGGCTTGGCAAGCGCGGCCGCAGCCACCTCGCTCAGCTTTTTTGCAAAATCCGGCGACGCGCCGGCCGGCAGCCACATGCCGTACCAGCCGTCCGCCACCAGATCGACGCCGCTCTCCTTCAGGGTCGGTGCATCCGGCAGGAACGGCGAACGCGTCGCGCTGCCGACCGCGAGAATCCGGATGTTGCCGGCGCGATGCTGCGGGATGGCGTCGGTCAACGTCGAAATGGCGAACGGCATATGGCCGCCGACGAGATCATTGATGATCGGCGCGCTGCCGCGATAGGCGACGCGCGTCAGCTTGATGCCGAGCGCCTCTTCGAGCCGCGATCCGCTGAAATGCGGAATGGTGCCGTTGCTGGGCACGCCGAACGTCGCCTTGTCCGGATTGGCTTTCAGCCAGGCGACGAATTGCTTGAAGTCCTTCACCTCGGCCGGCACGGCTGTGCCGACGAAGACGCAAAACTCGAAGCGCACGAGCTGGCTCACCGGAACGAAATCCCTGGCCGCGTCGAAGCTCGGCGTCGTCTCGACCATCGGCAGCAGATACATCGTCGGTCCCGTGGTGACGAGGACCGTGGTGCCATCGGGATTGGCGCCCTTGACCGCCTTGATGCCGATCAGGCCGTCACCGCCGGTGCGGTTTTCGACAATGACGTTGCGGTCGAGCAATGGACCGACGTGCTGCGCAAGCAAGCGACACAGCGCATCGCCACCGCCGCCGGCCGCAAAGGGAAAGATAATTTTGGTCAGCGGGCCTGATTGCGCGAACGCCTTACTTGTCATCGCAGCCAGCGAACACGCGGCGCTTCCGGCCAGAAAATCTCGACGCTTCATCCTGTCCTCTCAAATCACTTCAAGATCGTTGATATCAGCCTGCAGCGCGGGGCGACCTGCATCAGGCGAGCGTCGTCTCGACGACGGTGGTAATTCCGATCGCGACGGTGGCAAGTCCCACCGCGCCTTGCAGGCCGCGATTGGCCCAGGTGAGCCAGCGGGCGGAAACAGCGAGCGGGATCGCGATCAGCGTCGACAGCGCGCCCATGCCGATCATCGACCCGATCCCGAACAGCGCGATATAGCCGAGGCCCACGGCCGGGCTGGACGCCTGCGTGACTGTCAGCACCAGAAGTGCCGCCGAGCCCGCCATGCCGTGCATCAGCCCGACCAGCAGGGTACGCCAGCGAAAGCGATGTTCGTGGGCGTGCGCTGTGCGGACATGCGGCGTGGTTTCGCCGGCATGGCTGTGGGCATGGAAATGCACTGTGCCGTCGCCATGGCCGTGCTGGTGGAAATGCACGCGGTCGCGCCACAGCCGCCACAGCACATGAGCGCCGAGGCCGATCAGCATGACGCCGACCGCGGTCTCAAGCGGCCGGGCAAGATCGTCCGGGATCGCGCGGCCGAGCAGGATGGCGGCACCGGCAAAGACGAACAGCGTCAGCGTGTGGCCGAGGCCCCAGGTCAGCCCGTGCTTGACGATATCGGCGACATGGCTGCGGCGCGCGGCGATGCTGGAGACGGCGGCGATGTGATCGGCCTCGAGCGCATGCTGCATGCCCAGCAGAAACCCGAGCCCCAGAATTCCGAACATACGTCCCTACCCGCTATGCCAGTTCAAGTTGAGCTCAAAGGAGAGCCTGTTCACGCGAACCGGTGTCCACCCCGGATCCGATCCGGGGCAGGCTTTCGCCCGAAAACCCTATGAAATACCAGTTGGAAGCCTTTGTCAGGTCAAGACTTCATCGAACAGGCTTTTCATCGAGGCCCAGGAGCGGCGGTCGGCCTGTTCGTTGTACATGGCGGTGCGCAGCATCGAGCCGTCGGCGGCCGGGTTGGTGAAACCGTGCAGCGTGTTGCCGTAGGCGATGACCTGCCAGTCCTTCACGCCGCTGGCGCGCATTTCGTTCTCGAAATCCGCAACCTGTTCCGGCGGCGCCAGCGGATCGTCGACGCCGGTGCAGACCAGCACGCTGGCCTTCACCCGGCCGGCCTGCGCCGGCAGCTTCGTCGACAGTACGCCATGGAAACTGACGACCGCCCTCAACTCGGCGCCATCGCGCGCCAGTTCGAGCACCACCGATCCGCCGAAGCAGAAGCCGATCGCCGCAAGCCTGCCGGCATCGACTTCCGGCAAAGCGCCGAGCGCTTTGAGCGCGGCGTGGCCCCGCGCACGCAACTCGGCCGGCTCGGCACGAAGTCCGCCGACCAGCGTCGCGACCTCCTGCAGGTTGGTCGTCTGCCGGCGTTCACCGAACATATCGGCGGCAAGCGCGACATAACCGAGACCGGCAAGCCGGCGCGCGCGCTCCATCGCGAAGTCGCCGAGCCCGAGCCCTTCGTGAAAGACCGCGACGCCCGGCCGTCGTCCGGTAACGTTCTCGTCAAGCGCGAGATAGCCGCGCAAACTGGCTTCGCCGCAGCGGTAATCAACGTCGCGCGCCTGCATGAAATTCCGCGATTCCCAGAATGAAAAGCAGCGCGAACTTCACACCGGTTTGAAGATTGCACAAGCCTCGAAACCGGAACATCCGGCAACGACTCCAGTTGGCTTCCACCTGAACCCGGAGCAATTCCATGACACGATCAGCAATTCTCGGCGCCGCCGCCATCCTCGCGTCGGCCCTCGCAGGCCCTGCGATGGCGCAGGAGGTCATCTACAATCCCGGCTATTGCGCGCAGTTCTATCCGAACGCCAACTGTCAGAACCGGGGACCGGGAAGTCCCTATACCGGCAGCTACCAGCGTCAGGTCTATCGGGATCAAGCCTATGCCGATCAGACCTACAGGGATCCCGCGTGGCGCAACAGCTACAACCGCTGGGACGGCAACAGCGGCTTCTGGCCGGGCGACTTTGCGGCCGGCGTCGTTGGCGGCACGGTTGGCACGGCGGCTGCCATCGCCACCTACCCGATCGGCGGCGAAGACTATGCCCGCCGCAACGGGTTTGTCTGCATCCCCGGCACCTTGTTCCGCGGCGAGGACGGCCGGCAGCACCTCTGCCAATAAGGCAAGCGGAATTGACGACGAAAGGCGGCCGGAAGGCCGCCTTTTTCCATGCGCAGGACGTCTTGCGAGGGCTGCGCCGAGGTTCTGGCTCTTTGCGGACAAGTCTGGTATTCGACCCGCCGAATATCGGAGCCATGCGGGCGGGTGTTTGGCCACGCACCGATCGCTTCGATTCGCCGGTTTAGCTCAGCGGTAGAGCAGCGGTTTTGTAAACCGAAGGTCGGGAGTTCAATCCTCTCAACCGGCACCAGCCTTTACAATGACTTACGGCTGAAATGGTGCCCCGACTATGAGCGCACCCGGTCTCTCAATGACGCTGCAGAGGATACATGGGGCTACGCTGCACGGCCACCTTGCGCGGCCTGAGCGGTCTCCTGCTCTTGCTTGATCAGTGAATCCAGCACCTTCTTGTACCGTACCGGGCCGATGTCGATCTCGAGCAGAACCGGATGCTCCGGCTTCGCCTGCCCGCGCATGACGTCCTGCTGCGCCTTGATGATGGTCTGGTCCTGCTCCTGGAAAGCAAGCCGGCGCAGGTCGGAAACTTTCGCCTGTATCTCGCCATCGAGCGGCTGTCCCCAGGAGATCGGATTGAAACGCACTGCGCAGAATAAATAATAGGTCGTCGTTTCAGTTTCAGGCGTCAGGAAATGCATTCCGTAAAAGCCGGTGCCCTCTTCGCGCGGCGCGCCAGGCTCGGTGACGCCAGTGTCGTTGATCATGCAGGCGGGGACATCCCAACGCATATCCATCCAGAGGTCGACCTGCCGACCATCGTTCTTGTAGATCAGATCGTACAATCCAGGCGCCGGCACGTTTGGCACGCTACGGCCGACCTTGACCGTCGTGCCTTTCTGTTCGATCGAGAGATTGGCTTTTACGGTATGCTCGCTGCCGAGAATGCCCTCATGCACGACCGCGGTATGGCTGAGGTCCATCAGGTTGTCGGTGATCAGCTCGTAACTCGCCTCCATCAGGAGCCAATCGCGCTTGCTGACAACCTTCTTCGGGTCCGGATCCAGAATGCTGAAATCCGGAATCAGCGCCGGGTCAGCTTCCTTTTCACCCATCCAGATCCAGATCATCGAATGCTTTTCGTGAACCGGATAGCTACGAACCTTCAGCGCCGGCGCAATACGGCCGCTGCCATGCGGATTGAAAACACACTTCCCCGTGCCGTCGAATTCGAGCGCATGATAGGGGCAACGCACATTGCCACCCTTGACGACCTTACCCATGGAGAGCGGTGAGAACCGGTGCGCGCAGGCATCCGCAATGGCTGAAACCGTGCCGTCGGCGCTTCGGAAAAGAACGATGGGCTCATTCAGGAATTTTCGAGGAATCAACTGTTCCGGCGCCAGATCCTGCGACCACAGCGCGACGTACCAAGTGTTGCGAAGAAATGCCATTTCGGTCCCTCCTGGCGCATCGTCCGGATGTTGTCCGACGAGACCAATCGCCCGGTCGCGCCACGAGAGGCGCGCCGATCTTGATCGTTTCCAGGATGGGATAGTGCGCCGAAGCGAAAAACCGGCAAGTCGCCCCAATGAGCGACATGGCGGCGCAAAGCTGCCTAATGACCGGAAAAGCGGCCTTTTCTCTCATTGTTGAGGATCAGCGCGAACAGTTCGTTCTGCGACGTCACCCGCAGCTTCGCATAGGCACGGCGGCGGTAGGTTCTGATCGAATGAAATGAAAGATCGAGATCGAGCGCGATCGCCTCGTTCGAGTAGCCCGTTACAATGCGCGCGCAGACCGCGGCTTCCCGCGCCGACAATGGCGGCATGTTTTCACCAGATTGCAGCAGGCTTGCCATCTGCACCAGCGTCGGCAAACGAGGCTTCGGTTCGAGATCGAGATGTCGCTCGCATGCTGCCGCGAGCGGCAATTTGATTGCGTCGATGCGGCGCAAATCCTCGCCGCCAAAACTGCCTTCGCGCCGATCCCGGTAAAGCGAGAGGCAGACCGCGTCATGGGGCCGCCGCAAGATCACACAGATCTTTCCGGCGATGCCCGGTTCGACAAACAGCTTTTGCGAATATTCGGTGTCGGCGATCTGCTTGACCGCGAATCCCTGCAGCTCGACGCTGCGGTTTGGCGCAGGCATGCAGCGCGATCGAAACGGATCATAGACGTGATAGCGATGTACGTAATCGCGCACCAGCGAATGCACGCAGCCGTCCTGCCGATCGTCCTTCGCCGCCAGCGTCTCGACCGTCAGTTCATCGCGGAAATGATGCAGCACGACTTGACGGACACGCAGTTCGCGTTGAAATGCATCAAAGAGCACGTCCCCGAACTCGGCCTTGCCGATGGACAGAATGACGTTCTCGAGCACTTTTTCCTCCGCCAACTACCCTTCGCGGCAGCTTTGATTTATCTGGAATTATTCTAGGTCAGCCCCCGCGGACTCTCAAGCTTCACTTCGCCGCGCTTTCAGAGATCGAGCACCAGTTCCTGGTCCAGGCAGCGCGACACACACAGCAATATCCGGTCGCCGGCTTGCTGCTCCTCTTCCGTCAGAAGCATGTCGCGGTGATCGGGACGCCCGGCGAGAACCGTGGTCAGGCATGTTCCGCACACGCCCTGCTCGCACGAAGTGGCAACCTCGACCCCGGCGGCGTTCACGGCTTCGATAATGGTCTGGTCGGCACCAACCACGACTGTTTTGCCCGATTTGGCCAAGGTCACCCGGAATGAACCTGTTGGAAGGCCAGCCAGCACGGGATCGGCGGCGAAGTATTCCAGGTGCAGGACCAGCCCCGGCCTTGCGGCGACGAGATCACGAACCGTCTGCATGAACGGTGCCGGTCCACAGGCGTAGACATGCGTACCCTTTGGTGCCGTATCCAGCCGGCGAGCCAGTTCGGTGCGCGTCCCTTCACCGTCAAGCCCGAGGTGAAATCGGCTGCGCGAGGTAAATCGCCCAGCGCCGATCTCTTCACCGAATGCGAGGGCTTCCCGCGATCGCGCAAAGTAATCGAGAGAAAACGACGCGCGCTGCTCCATCAATCGATAGGCCATGCCGAGCAGCGGCGTGATACCGATCCCGCCCGCCAGGAGCATCGTGTGGCCGGCCTCGGAGACGAGCGGAAAATTGTTGCGCGGCAAACCGACAGTCAGCGCGCTGCCTTCGGCGACGCGGTGCATGCGCTCCGAGCCGCCCCGGGAATCGGGTTCGAGCTTTACTGCGATGCGATATGAACCGTCGGTATCGGTCGTGTTGATCAGCGAATACTGCCGGATCAGTCCGTCGCCGAGGTGAACATCGATATGAGCGCCTGCTTCGAAGGCCTGCAGCGGATGTCCGTGCGCGGAGACCAGCTCGAGCGACCTGACGTCCGCGGTTTCGACGCAAAGCCGGCGGACAAGCACATTTTGCATCGTTGATTCAGGCATTTTCCGGAGGTGTTGGACGATGCGTCGGAGTGCCCTTGCCGAGCACTGCAGAAGACAGGAATCTTCAATGATATTAAGCCCGAGCGCCGGTGGTCCCACCAATTCGGAAGTCTAATGGCAGGCTGAAATTTCGTCATTTGCGCCATGGTGCGGTTTGGCGTGCCATGACACCGGCCCGCCATCCGGTCTGACCGCCACTCGCGCGTGTTCCAGGCCTGATCCTTCGGCCTTACCTCGGCGTTCAAGGCCTCTCCGGCCCCCATTTGGAGTTCAAGTTGTCGCATCAAAGTTCGACCGGTTCGCATGCCCGCATGCGCGACGGCACCACCTTGCGCTATTCAGTCGTCGGGAACGGCAACGGACCACGCATTGCACTGATTCACTCGCTGGCGATGGACCGCGCCTTCTGGAATCCGGTGGTGGCCCGCCTGGAAGGGTCGGCGCAGCTCCTGACGTACGATTGCCGCGGCCATGGCGCATCCGACAAGCCGGCCGGTCCCTACAGTATCGATCTGTTCGCCGACGATCTCTCCGATCTGCTCGACGCCGCCGGATGGAAGGCAGCCGTCGTCGCCGGCGCTTCGATGGGCGGATCCGTGGCGCTTGGATTTGCGGCAAAGTATCCAGGGCGCCTCGCGGGCCTCGGGCTGTTCGACACCACGGCGTGGTACGGTCCGAACGCACCATCCAGTTGGGAAGAACGCGCGACCAAAGCCAAAATCGACGGCCTCGCCGGTCTCGTCGGCTTCCAGAAAACGCGATGGTTTGGCGACGCGTTCCGCGAACAGCATCCCGATGTGGTCGATGCCAGCGTCGCCACGTTCCTGGCAAACGATGTCGGCGCCTATGCGGAGACATGCCGGATGCTCGGCAACTTCGACCTGCGCGCAACCCTCGAAGAGATTGCAGTGCCCACGGCGATCGCAGTCGGAGAGGAGGACTACGCGACCCCGCCCTCGATGGCGAACGATCTTCATACCGCCATCAAGCATTCGACCCTGACGATCATAAAGGCCGGGCGCCATCTCACGCCGCTGGAAAAGCCCGACGAGATCGCAGCGCAACTCAAGGCACTCGTGGAGCGGACCGGGCGATGAAATTCCAGGGAGAGATTCAGGTGCCGGCTCCGCGCGAAGCCGTGTTCGACAAGATCAACGATCCCGTGTTCTTCGCATCCTGCATCGAGGGCGTGCAGGACATGACGGAGGTCGACCCCGAACATTTCACGGCGACGCTCGAGACCAAAATTGCCTACATCAAGTTCAAGTTCGCCGTGACGGTTGAGATCGTCGACCGCGAACGCCCGCATCGCGTCGTCGCGCGCGCCGAGGGAACACCGATGGGCATCGTCGGACGGCTTTCGTCGACATCGACGGCCACGCTGACCGACGACGGCGCAGGCACCCGCGTCACCTATGAGATCGATGCTGCGCTGACGGGCAAGCTCGGAAGTATCGGCCAGCCCGTCATGAAATCGAAGGCCAAGGAAATGGAGCGGCAGTTCGCCAAGGCCATTGCCGCGGCCTTTGCACCTTCGGCATCCGGAGCCACGGCATGAACGCCTTCGAATTCGCCGAACCACGCTCGCTTGCCGAAGCCATCGCCCTGCTCGACACCGACGACAGCTCGGTGCGCGCCTTCTCCGGCGGCACCGCCCTGATGCTGATGATGAAATCCGCGGTATTCTCGCCGAGCCTGCTGGTGAGCCTCCGCCATATCGAGGCGTCCTATTCCGGCATCGTTCCATCGTTGGATGGCGGGTTGAACATCGGCGCGATGGCAAGCCTCTCGGCCGTAGAGAATTCGCATGACGTTATTCGCCTGGCGCCGACGCTTTCCCGCGTGATGAAACGGCTGTCGAACGTCCGGATTCGCAACGTCGCGCGCATCGGAGGAAACCTCGCCCATGGTGACCCCCACATGGACCTGCCGCCGACGCTTTGCGCGCTGCGCGCCGAAATCATCGCGCAAGGGCCTTCCGGCCAGCGTCGCATCGCGATCGAGGATCTGTTTTCCGGCTACTACGAAACCGTGCTCGGGCAAGGCGAGCTGGTCACCGAGGTCACTGTTCCATCGCAGGCGGGCTGGTCTTCCATCTACAGCAAGGTAACCACGCGGACCTACGACGACTGGCCGGCACTCGGCGTCGCCGTTTCGATCAAGCTCAATAACGGAGCAATCGAAGACTGCCGCATCGTGGCGTCGGCCGCGACCGAGAAGCTCGTCCGACTGGAAAGCGCCGAGAAGGGGTTACGAGGGCAGCGGGCGGACAACTCCGAATTCTCGCGTGCAGGCGAAGCGGCCGCCGCGGAAGCCGAAACCATCGACGACGCCCGCGGCTCGGCCGCCTACAAGACCGACCTGCTACGCGTCCATGTACGCCGCGCGCTGCAGGCCGCCGTCGAAGCCGGAGCAAGGCAATGAACGCCATGAAGCCGATGCCGGCCGGACAGGTCGGACGCTCCGTTCCCCGCCTGGAGGGCCGCCAGAAAGTTACCGGGCGCGCCGAATATGTGCACAATCTCTCGCTGCCGGGCATGCTGCACATCAAGGTGTTTCGCAGCACGATTGCCCATGGCCGCATTGTCAGCATCGATACTTCCGAGGCCGCAGCCGTCGAGGGCGTCCATCAGGTCGTAACCGGCGAAGACATCAAGAAGATCATTCCGGCGCCATATTACGGACCCGCCTTCCACGACCAGCCGGTCCTGGCGCTCGACAAGGTGCGTCATGTCGGCGAGCCCGTCGCTGTCGTCCTTGCCAGCGATCCGCATGTTGCCGAGAACGCCGTCAGGCTGATCACGGCCGAATACGAAGAACTTCCGGCCGTCTACGACGAAATCGAAGCGATGACGTCGGAAGCCAAGGTCCATGAAGTGCTCAAGCCGGCGGGCACGTTTGCCGATCTCAAGCATCTGGTCGGCAAGCGCGACACCAACATCGCACTCGACTATCACCTGCGCCGCGGCGATTTCGAACAGGCGTGCCGCGATGCCGATCATGTCCTCGAGCACGAGTTCAAGACCCAGCAGGTGATGCACACGCCGCTCGAACCGATGGTGTCGGCAGCCGATCCGCGCGACGACATGCTCACGATCTATACGGCGTCGCAGAGCCCCTCCTTTGTTCGCATGGAGATATCCCGCCTGCTCGGCTGGCCGGAGAATCGCGTGCGGGTGAAGGTGCCATATCTCGGCGGCGGCTTCGGCGCAAAGCTCTACATCAAGCTTGAAGCGCTGGTAGCGGCGCTGGCGCTACTGGTTCAAAAGCCGGTCAAGCTGTCGCTCTCGATGGAGGAACAGTTTTACACGATCACCAAGCACGCAACGACCTTCCGCATCAAGAGCGCGGTGACGAAGGACGGCCGCGTCACGGGCCGTAGTTGCGACGTGTACTGGAACGGTGGCGCCTATGCCGATATCGGCCCGCGCGTTACCCAGAAATCCGGCTTCACCGCGCCCGGCCCTTACGACATCGAGAACGTCGCCATCGATTCCTACGCGCTCTACACTAACCGCCCACCGGCCGGCGCACTGCGCGGTTTCGGCATTCCGCAGCTCGTATGGGCATACGAGAGCCACACCGACCTGATCGCACGTGAACTGGGCATCGATCCCCTGGAGTTTCGCCGCAAGAACATTCTGCGCGAAGGCCGTCCGCAAGCGACCGGCACGAAAATGCGCGATGCGGCGATCGACCTGGTTCTGGAGAAGATTGCCCAGCGAATGAACTGGGACGCTGCCTTCAACCGCGGCAAGGGTCATCTCCGCCGCGGCCGCGGCATCGCCGTCGGATTCAAGGCTTCGATCTCTCCCACCACTTCAGTCGCCATCGTGAAAGTCGATGCCGACGGCAGCGTCAGCCTCACCATGGGCACGGTCGATATGGGTCAGGGCTCCGACACCGCGATGGCGCAGATCGTCGCCGAGACCATGAACATTCGCACCGAAGATATTCGCGTCGTCCATCCCGACACCGATTTTACGCCCTACGACATGGCGACGCTGGGATCGCGCTCGACTTTCCACATGGGCCATGCCGTCAAGCTTGCCGCCGAACATGCGCGTGACCAGCTCATCGAGTTGGCCCGCAGTCAGGGCGTGATGCCCGGCTCGAACCAGCCGTGGCGTGAGTTATTCGTAAAGAAATACGGCATGCAGGCCGGCAACGTGTTCGGCGTCGGCAGCTTCAAGCCGGACTATGCGTCACCCGACCTGGCGACCGGCCTGTCGGAGAATGTCACGCCGTTCTGGATGATCGGCGGGGCCGGCGTCGAGGTCGAGGTCGATACCGAGACCGGCCACGTCCAGCTGCTCAAGCTGTACAACGCCGCCGATCTCGGCCGGGCCCTCAATCCAAAGGTCGTCGAAACCCAACTCTCCGGCGCGGCGCTGATGCAGCTCGGATTCACGATGTTCGAGAACATGGAGCTCGACGCCGGCCAGGTCACCAACGCCTCCTTCGCCGACTACAAGATTCCCGGCATCCACGACGTGCCGTGGATCATGGCCAACGACATCGTCGAATCCGATCAGACCAACGGTCCCTACGGGTCCAAGGGCGTCGGGGAAAGCACCACCTTCGGTGTTTCACCGGCGATCGCCAACGCCATCCATGACGCCGTCGGCGTCAGGTTGACCGAACTGCCGCTGACGCCGGAGGCCGTTCTGCGCGGCATCCAGGCGCTCGATCCGACCAAGCGAGGCTGGTGACGATGAATTCCGACCGACAAATTCACTTCAAGCTGAACGGCCGCCCGGTCAAGGCGACGGTCGGCACGCAGGAAAATCTGGTGGAGCTGCTTCGTCGCCTCGACCTGTTCGGAGCCCGCGAAAGCTGCGGCCAGGGGCTGTGCGGCTGCTGCTCCGTCATCGTCGACAACGTCGCCGTCTCCGGTTGTCTCACGCTGGCGATATTGGTCGACGGCACCAGCGTGGCCACGATCGAGGGCCTGGACGCGAATGGCAGGCTGAGCCCGGTACAGGAAGCGTTCATCGAGGAAGGCGCGTTCCAGTGCGGCTTCTGCACGCCCGGCTTCATCCTGATGACGCACCAGCTGCTGGAAGCGAATTCCGATCCGGACGAGGCGGAAATCCGCGACTACCTCGCCGGAAATCTTTGCCGCTGTGCAGCCTATCCCGAAATCATCAATGCGGTGAAATCGGCCGCGAGAAAAATGCAGGCCCGCGAAACTGCCTGATCACGAAAAGGCCCCGCCATGACCGTCGAAACCGTCGCCTCCCCTGCTGCCGTTCAAGGGCCGTGGTACCGCTCACTCACACGCCAGCAGTGGAACGTGCTCGTCGCAACCAATCTCGGCTGGCTGTTCGACGGTTTTGAGAACTACGCACTGATCCTGACAGCGGGACCGGCGCTGCGACAATTGCTCGATCCCTCGCTGCACGGCCAGATTCCGTTCTATATCGGCGCCATTATCGGCATCAATCTGCTGGGCTGGGGCATCGGCGGCATGCTCGGCGGCATCGCAGCCGACTATTTCGGCCGCAAGCGCGTCATGATCGTTTCGATCATCGCCTATTCGGTTCTCACCGGCGCGTCCGCGTTCTCCTTCAGCTGGATCTCATTTGCAGTGTCGCGCTTTCTGGTGGGCGTTGCCGTCGGATCGGAATGGGCGACGGGCAGTTCGATGATTGCCGAGCTCTGGCCCGACCATGCCCGCGGCAAGGGCGCCGGACTGATGCAGTGCGGGCTTGGGATCGGCTTCTTCGTTGCCTCGCTGGTCTGGCTGTTTGTCGCGCCGCTCGGTCCGGATTCATGGCGCTACATGTTCCTGATCGGCGTCCTGCCCGCCTTGCTGACGCTGTGGATACGTCGCGCCATTCCGGAATCGAAGCTGTGGGAGGAAACCAGCCGCAAGCGGCAAGCTGCGCAGGACCGGCACAAAGCCGGTTCCACGCTCTCGGAGGGCGATGCCAATCTGGTTCGGTTCACCCTATTCGACCTGTTCGCGGATGCCGGCAGCCGCAAGCGCACGATCATCGTGTTCCTGATGTCGCTGACGACGACGGTCGGATTCTGGAGCATCTCGACTTGGGTGCCGCCCTTTGTCGGGTCCCTCGCAACTGCTCAGGGCCTGAACGCCGCACAATGGGCGAGCTACGCCGGCATGGCTTACACCGCCGGCTCGATATCCGGTTATATCGCCCTGGGCTTCCTCGCCGACCGTTTCGGCCGCAAACCGGTGACGTTCGCGTTCTTCGTCTGCGCCCTGCTGATGACGCCCGTGCTGTTCTTTTCCACCACCGAACTGCAAATGATCCTGGTGCTGGCCTTCGCCAGCGCGATCTTCTCCAACGGTCAGTACACCTGGATGCCGGTCTGGTTGCCCGAGCTCTACCCGACGCGGATGCGCGCGACCGCTTTGGCCTTCGCATTCAACGCACCCCGCTTCATTGCGTTCATGGGACCGCTTCTTGCGGGATCGATGATCGTGGCCTTCGGAGGCTTCGGCAAGGCTGCGATGATCCTGTCCTCGATCTACATCGTGGGCATCATCGCGGTATTGTTCCTGCCCGAGACCAACGGCAAGCCGCTGCCGCCGTAGCCACCTGAGTGGTCGCCTCGCGCGGCTATGCCCGGCGGTCTTCAAGGATCATGTCGGAGGCCTTCTCGCCGATCATGATCGTGGTGGCATTGGTGTTGCCGGAAATGATGGTCGGCATGATCGAGGCGTCGACCACGCGCAGCCCCTCCATGCCGTGAACCCGCAAGCGCGCATCAACCACCGCCCTGTCGTCGGCGCCCATCTTGCAGGTGCCGACCGGATGAAAGATCGTTGCACCGATCTTGCCGATCCCCTCCGACAGTTCGGCGTCGCTCTGGTAGCCGGCACCCGGCGCAAACTCGACGGGAGAGAACTTCTGCATGGCCGGCGCGGCACACACCTCGCGCATCGCCTTGACGCCGGCAACCGCGGTGGCGCGGTCTCCCGGCGTCGAAAGGAAGTTCAATTTGATCGCGGGCGCTGCGAACGGATCGGATGATTTCAACGTGATGCTGCCGCGGCTTTCCGGATGCAGCAGGCAAATGCCCGCCGTAAAACCCGGAAATTTGTGCGGGGGATCGCCTGTGGTGTCGTAAGTCAGGGGGTAACAGACGAACTGCAGATCTGGGGTGGCGCGCGACGGATCGCTCTTCACGAATGCGGTCACGAGCGCAGGCGGGATCGTCAGCGGCCCGCGCCGGTGAAGCAGATATTCCAGCCCCATGCGGAATCGCCCGCTGAGGCTGGACGCCTGCTCGTTCAACGTGGTGGTGTTGCTGACTTTATACATGGTGCGTATTGCGAGGTGATCCTGCAGATTGGCACCGACACCAGGCAGATGATGCACGAGGTCGATGCCGTGACTGCCGGCCGCGCCGCCCTCACTTACTCCCGACAGCATCAGCAGATGCGGTGAACCGATTGCACCAGCCGCGAGGATCACTTCGCGGCGAGCCGCGACATATCCATCGGCGCCATTTCTCCGGTACTCCAGACCGACCGCGCGTTTACCTTCGAACCGAATGCGTTTCGCGTGCGCGTTCGACAGCACGCGCAAATTCGGTCGCCGCCGCGCCGGCTTGAGGAACGCTCGCGCGGTGCTCATGCGTCGGCCGTTCTTCTGGGTGACCTGAAAATATCCGACGCCCTCATTGTCGCCGCCATTGAAATCGGCGGTTCGCGGAATGCCGGTTTGGACGGCTGCGTCGCAAAACGCATCGAGGACCTCCCACGAAGCGCGCAGATCCTCCACGCGCAGCTCCCCGCCGACACCATGGGCTTCGCTCGCGCCCCGCGCCTGATCCTCGGACTTCCGGAAGTAAGGCAACACATCGTTCCAGGACCAGCCGACATTGCCCTGCTGACGCCAGCCGTCGTAGTCGGCCGCCTGACCGCGGATGTAGACCATGCCGTTGATCGACGAGGTACCACCGAGCACGCGGCCGCGTGGATATTTGATGCTGCGTCCGTTCAGTCCCGCATCGGGTTCCGTGCGAAAGCGCCAATCGGTTCTGGGATTGTCGAACGTGTAGAAATAACCGACGGGAATGTGGATCCACGGATACCAGTCCGCGCCGCCGGCCTCGATCAGGCACACGCGGATCGCAGGATCGGCGGACAACCGGTTGGCAAGGACGCACCCGGCCGACCCTGCGCCGACGATCACGTAATCGAACTGCTCTGGTGATTCCTGGCTCATACCGCGCTACCGCTTCCGCTTTTCCGCTGATCTTACCCGGCAACACGCTGGCTTAACCAAATGAGGAAAATGAATGACCGCATTAGTTTACATTTAGAGCCGCGGGCGACATCTGCTTGCAGAGCGATTAGAAGCGATCTAAGCGAGATCATGAGAAATCGTCTGCCATCCATGATGAGCCTTCGCGCGTTCGAGGCCGCCGCGCGCCACCTGAGTTTCACGCGCGCGGCCATCGAGCTCAATCTCACCCAGACCGCGATCAGCCACCAGATCAAGAATCTGGAAGACCTGCTCCAGGTCAAACTGTTCGTGCGCAACGCCAACATGATCGCGCTGACCGAGGTCGGCGAGGTCTATCTGCGTTCCGTGCGTGCCGCGATCATCGAAATCTCCGCCGCGACCGATCGCGCCACCGATCAGAGCGACGAGAACATGCTGACGGTGCAGTGCCTCGGACTGTTCGCGATCAAGCGCCTGTTGCCGCACCTGCATGATTTTCGCGCCCAGCATCCCGGGATCTCGCTGAAACTGCGAACGATCCAGTCGTTCGAGAACAACTTCCATCATGACTTCGACGTCGCGATCTGGCATGGCGCCGGCGACTGGATGGGCATGGTCTCGGAGAAACTTGCCGACGAGGAGGTCTTTCCGGTCTGCAGCGCGCGCCTGTATGAAGACGGGGTGGCGCTCAAATCACCGAACGACCTCGAGCAACACACCATCATCCGCACCTCCTCCGTCATCCTGCGCGACGAGTGGCCGTTCTGGCTCGAGACCGCCAAGATGAGCGAAATGAAGTTCCAGTCCGAGATCACCTGCGACTACATGATCACCTCGCTGCAGGCCGCGATCGACGGTCTCGGCATCACGCTCGGGCGCTCCGGCGTCGTCGGGCCCGATCTTGCCGCCGGGCGCCTGATCGAACCGTTCTCGGTCCGCGCCCGGTCGATGTTCAGCTATCACGTGGTCTGGCCGGTACGCTCCTCCGAGCAACGGAAGGTGCAACTGTTCAAGAACTGGCTGATCAAGCGCGTCGGCCACGCGCTGCAGTCCGACCTGAAGTGATCACCCGAGCTTGAACGGGTCGCGTGGCTCGCCCGACAGTTCGACATAGACCGACTTGGTCTCGGTAAAATCCCGAATGCTGTCCATGCCGTTCTCGCGGCCAAGGCCGCTTTCGCGAAAGCCGCCGAAAGGTGTAGCGAACGAGACCACGCGATAGGCGTTGATCCACACCGTGCCGGCGCGCAGACGGTGCGCGACGCGGTGGCCGCGGTGGATATTCTGGGTCCAGACCGCAGCCGCGAGGCCGAAGCGCGTATCGTTGGCGATTTCGACTGCGTGCGCCTCGTCGCGGAACTTGATGACGCTGAGGATCGGACCGAAGACCTCTTCCTGGGCAATGCGCATCTGATTGTGCACATCGGTGAAGATGGTCGGCTGTACGAACATGCCGCCGAGCTTCGGATCCTGCTGGCCGCCGCAGGCCAGATGCGCTCCGTCCTTCTTGGCGATATCGATATATTCGAGCACCTTGCGCAACTGCGGCTCGTTGGCGACCGGCCCCATTTCGGTCTGGACGTCCATGGGGTCGCCGAGCCGGATCGCCTTGGTACGCTCGACCAACCGCTCGACCAGTTCGTCGTGCACGCTCTCCTGCACCAGCAGGCGCGAGCCGGCCATGCAGGTCTGCCCCGTGGCGCCGAAAATGCCGGCAATGGCGCCATTGGCCGCGACATCGAGGTTCGCATCGGCAAAGACGATATTCGGAGACTTGCCGCCGAGTTCGAGCGACACCCGCGTCAGGTTGCGCGCTGCCGAGGCGGCGATCGCCTTGCCGGTCGAGGTCGCGCCTGTGAATGCGATCTTGTCGACATCGGGATGCTCGACCAACGCCGCACCGATCGCGCCCTGCCCGGTCACGACGTTGAAGACGCCCTTCGGAAATCCGGCTTCCTCGATCCGCTTGGCAAGCTCCAGCGTCGATACCGGCGTATGCTCCGATGGCTTGACCACGAAGGTGCAACCTGCCGCCAGGCCAGGCGCCAGCTTGAACACCAACAGCAACCCGGGAGAGTTCCAGGGCGTGATGGCGCCGACGACACCGACCGGTTCGCGGCGGGTGTAGATGAAGAAATTCGGCCGGTCGGAGGGCACCGTGTCGCCCTGCAGCTTATCGGCCATGCCGGCATAATAGTAGAACCATTCGGGGATATACTGCCACTGGCCGAGCATCTCGCGATAGAGCTTGCCGTTGTCGCGCGATTCGCAACGCGCCAGTTCTTCAGCATCCCGCTTGATGATGTCGCCGAGCTTGCGCAGCAGGGCCGCACGCTGGGTCGCGGTCATCTCGCTCCAGGGGCCGTGATCGAACGCCGCCCGGGCGGCCGCCACTGCCGCGTTGATATCTTCCTTGCTCCCGTCAGGAACGGTCGCCCAGGGTTTTCCCGAATAGGGATTGAGGCTCTCCATGATCTTGCCGTTCGACGCGCCGACCGACGCGCCGTTGATATACATCCCGAACGCCTGCAGCCCGGACGGCTGATCAACCTTGTCGAGCATCGCTTCCTCCGAATTTTCTTGTCGTCGTATTCTGCGATCAGGCCGGCGCGACTTCCTGCTTCCAGGTGTCGACCACGCCATCGTTCGATTTATTGCTGTTCGGAAACCGGTCCGAGACATCCAGATTGAAGATGCGCTTGGCGTTGAGGCCGAGGATGTTGCGCTTCGATTGCTCGCTCAGGAACGGCAGATCCCAGATCGTGCTCGGCAGATCCATGTCCCAATGCGGATAATCCGACGAATACAGCAGTTGGGTGTCTGCCTTGATCATCTTGAAGGTCAGCTCGAGCGCTTCGTGATTGTTCACCATTTCCATCGGCTGCGTGGTGTAGAACATGTCGCGCATGTATTCGCTGGGCAGCTTCTTCAGTGCCGGGGCTTCCGAGGTTCGCATCCTGTAGTCATTGTCGAGCCGCTGCATCAGCCAGGGAATCCAGGCGAGACCGGATTCGATCCAGATCACCTTGAGTTTGGGAAATCGCTCGGGCAGCCCGTTGACGATCCAGTTCGCGCAATGCACGGCGTTGAAGAACGTGAAGCCGACGGCATGCGCGGTGATGAAGCGATTAGTCATCGAGACCAGTTGGTCGTTCCAGTGATAGGAAGCGTGAAACGACAGCGGCAGCCCGAGTTCTTCGAGCAGCGCATACGTCTTCATGAATGCGTTGTCGTAAACCGGCTTGTAGCGCGTCGAGACCACCATGAAACCGATCACGCCGGGCTTGTGGCCGTACTCCTTGACCATCTGATAGGTCGCTTCGGGATCGTTGAACGGCAGATACAGCATCGAACGGACGCGCGGGTTCGACGGCAGCACCGTGTCCGTCAGCCACCTGTTGTAGGCGCGCGCCAACGCGACCTCTACCTCGTGCTGCGGATGCAGCCCCATGAACAGCATCGGGGTCGGAAACAGGCAGGCGTAATCGACGCTGAGCGCGTTCATCCAGCGCAGGGTCTGCTCGACCTCGCGCGGCTGCGCGGTCTTCGGAATCACCTCGTGCTTACGTTCGAGGTATCGCGACACCCGGCCGCCGACGTCCTGATAACCTGGCTGGTCCATCAGCACGGCGCCCGGCCCCTTGTAGGCAAAGGTGTTGAGCGCGGTCTGCCTGATCACGGGATCCTCGATATATTCAAGGATCTCCGCGAAATTGTCGGTTTCGTAATGATGGCAGTCGACGTCGACGATCAGGACATCGTCGAGCTTGCGTGCGTCGGCCTGTTTTCTGGCATTCGCCAGATGTTCTCCGGTATGGAAGCCCTCGATCGTGCGATCGAAATCCGGCGTACTCGAACGATAATGCATATCAGTACCTTTTCGCTATCGCGTGCCCGACCAGGATTGCCACATGCCGAGTTCGAAGATTTCGAGATTGGACGCTCTCATCAGCGCCGATGTGGCGACCAGTACCGCCGTCGCACTGACACCGGAGTCCTCGGGCAGCAACGCGGGTCGCTGGCCTTCGTCGAATTTCGCCGCATAGACCTTGATCAATGAGGCCATCAAAGCCCGCATGGCATCGTCTGGAACGGCGCCGGCTTGTCCAGCCGAAACGGCCGCTTCCAGCGACGCGGCCAGCCGCTCGGCGGCGTTAGTCAGACCGTGGCAATCCGCCGACATCGGCGTCATCTCATCCAGCGACCGCAAGCTTGCTTCAGACAACGACATAAATGGCTCCATCGCGCTCGATAGCCTGAAACCGCTTGAGGCCATGCTTGCCGTCGCCGGCGCATTTTCCGGTCTCGATGTTGAATTCCCAGCCATGCCACGGACAGACGATATGCAGATCGGTCTCGCTGAAGCGCATGCCCTGATAGGTCTTGTCGGGGGCGATGATTTCTTCGACGCGATGAATCAGCAGTCCATCGCAAACCGGGCCGCCCTGATGCGGACAGATGTTGAGGAAAGCATGCAGCTTGCCCTTGGCGCGAACGACACCGATCTGCCGTCCCTCATGTTCAACCATATTGCGGGCGCCCTCCGGCATATCTCCGGAACGCGCTACGAAAACTTCAGCCATTACCAATCCCTGAATTCGTGTCGCTGCGAGCTTTACGATCCCTGCCCGGCGGCACAATTGACGATTTTGGCGCGCGTCATGAGCAGAATTGAGGGACCGGAGACGTCACGCCGACAGCATCTCGCGTCGCTGTTATTCAGGCTCAATGCCGGCGGACTTGATCACCGAAGTCCACTTGACGAGTTCGCTCGCGACAAATTTCTTGAACTCTGCGGTATCGCCCCAGTACGGCTCGATTCCGGAGTTCTTGAATTTTTCCTGGATGTCCGGTTTCGCCAGCGCAGCGCCGATCACGCCGGCGATTTTCTCCACCACCTCCGGCGGCAGATTGGCCGGTCCGAACAGACCGGCCCACGCACACAGGTCGAAGCCCGGGATCACGGACTCGTCCAGCGTCGGAACATCAGGCAGACTTGAACTGCGGGTCTTGGTCAACACCGCGAGCGGCCGCATGTTCTTCTCCGCGATCTGCGGCAACGCATTGTTGAGATCCGGAATCATCACAAGGATGTGCCCGGCGATCAAATCGGTGATCGCCACGGGATTGCTGCGGTATGAGACCCGCACGATGTCGAGGCCCGCCTGGTACTTGATGGCTTCGCCTGCAATGTGGCCCGTGCTGTTTCCGTGGCCATACGACAACTTTCCGGGATTGGCCTTGGCATAGGCCACCAGTTCCTGGATCGAATTCACCTTCAGCGTCGGATTGACGACAACGACGGATGGAAAGCTGCCGATCCGTGCGATCGGGGTGAAATCCTGGATCGGATCGAAGGGCACTTTCTTGAAGAGTGCGGGCGCCGCTGAATGCGTCGAATTGGTCGTCAGCAGCAGCGTGTATCCGTCAGGTATGGCGCGCGCGACCGCTTGCGCTGCGATCAAGCCACCCGCGCCCGCCTTGTTCTCCACGACGAACGGTCGTCCAAATTCTTCCTGCAACGCCTGCGCGATGATCCGGGCCGTGGCATCGGTAACGCTGCCGGCCGCAAAGGGGGTAATGATCGTGACGGTTCGTGAAGGCCAGGATTCGGCTGAGACGGACGAGCTAAACCCGCCAAACATGCATGCAAGGACACCTGAGGCGAGTACCGATCTGCGAGTTCTAAATTGCATGGATTCCCGTGTTTTTCTTGCTTTTGGTAAGGCTGACCGTCGTTCCAGGCTGCGCTTCGTTGAACAATGGCGGGCGAACCCGCCCAATTGGCGAGATCAAGCGGTTTCCTTCAAACGAAATTCCCATGGCTACCTATGAGCAAAATTCATCGGGCTCGCATACCTGCAACTGCGAGGTTTTGACCGCACTGGCCGCGACAAATTGTGCACGCTGTTTTGCTCATGACGCATCTGAAAATTTCAGGCGCGTGAGGCAAACCATTCGCCGATCAGCGGGCTAGAACAGGGCGTGCCGACCAAGAGCACTCAAGGGGAGATCTATGTCCAAGGGTATATTATCGACGATTTGCGCGATTTTGCTTTGCGGCGGTGCGACCGTATCCGTAGCCCAGGAAAAAGCGGCTGGACCGATCAAGATCGGCGTCATCGCCGATATGTCCGGAATCTACCAGGGTAACTCCGGCAAGGGTGCGACGGTCGCCGTCCAGCTCGCCGTCGAAGACATGGGCGGCAAGGTTCTCGGCCGTCCGATCGAAGTTCTGAGCGCAGACCACCAGACCAAGCCTGATATTGCAGGCGGCATCGCGCGGCGCTGGTACGATCAGGAAGGCGTGCACGCCATTGTCGACGTCGTCAGCTCCGGAACGTCGCTTGCGGTCGCAGCCGTGGCCAACGACAGGAAGCGCGTATTCCTCGCCAGCAATGCCGCCAGCTCGGCATTCAACATGGACCAGTGCAATCCGTACACGGTGCAATGGCGCAGTGACACCTACGCCTCCGCAAAGGCGCTGACCGAATCGACGTTGAAGGCTGGCTCCAAGAACTGGTTCGTGATCGCAGCCGACTACAATTTCGGCCACGCGCTTGAGCGCGAGATCACCCAGATCGTCAACGCCTCCGGCGGCAAGATGCTTGGCAGCGTCCGCCACCCGGTCGGCACATCCGATTTCGCGTCCTACATCCTGTCGGCGCAGAATTCGGGTGCCGACGTCGTGGCCCTGGCGAACGCCGGCGACGACATGGTGAAAGCGCTGAAAACCGCCGAGGAATTCGGACTGCTTACCTCGAAGACGCAGAAGATGGTCAGCATGCTGGTGTTCATCACCGACGTGCATGCGCTCGGTCTAAACACGATCAAGGGTCTGGTCGTCGCCAGCGACTTCTACTGGGACATGGACGAAAAGACGCGGGCATGGGCAGAACGCTATTACAAGATCATGGGAAGCATGCCGACCATGACCCATGCCTCCGATTACTCTGCGACACTGCAGTATCTCAAGGCGATGGAGCTGGCGAAGAGCGACAAGGCCGAAGACGTGCTTGCGATGATGCACAAGATGCCGATCGAGGACATGTACGCCCGCAAGGCCGTGCTGCGGGAAGACAATCTCCTCACCCACGACGTGCTGCTGCTGCAGGTCAAGGACCCCAAGGAAAGCAAGCGCCCGTGGGACTACTACAAGATCGTCGATACGATCCCCGGTGAGAAAGCATTCCGGCCCGTCAGCGAAAGCAAATGCCCTCTCGTCAAGAAGTGAAAACACGTTATACGATCCGCGTGAGTAGCGACGCGGATCGTATTCCAGGGAGCCGCCATGATCGTCCAGCCTGACAACGCGGCTTCCTCCTCAACCATGAGCCAGGCCGAACGCGACGAAATCGACAACAAGGCCGTCCAGGAAGCCTGGCTGTCTCTGGCGGGCACCCTTCCCGTCTCAACGGAACAGAGCATCGCCCGAGGCGAGGTGTTTTATTCCGCGCTCGATCTGGCTGAATACCTGATTGGATCCGACAATATGGCCGGCTGGCGGATCAGCTTCACCACCGATGGGGGTCCCTACGCCGCCGCGCTCCTTCTGAATGGCCCCGAAGGCGAAACGGGGCGCGAGATCACGGCATCGCACCCTACCTCGCTGGCGCTGGCGTTTACCTTGGTGATCCGGAAGTGGTCGGACAACGCCAATCGCCCGGCACGCCATGGCTCCAGGCGCAGCTTTCGCTAGGGGACTTTGCAAAGCTACTGCGAAATCCTCCGCACGCGGTGCGCTAAGTCCTGAAGTGTATCCTGCGGCGCCACCGCTGAACGCCTCGCTCTTGGCGTCGGCCGAGCCATTTCGACGCCCCGAGGGCACTGCGCGTGCCGACGGCGAAATCGCATGGGCGAGGAAAAGCCTCGCGCGACGATTTCGGCTCGGACGCGATTCACCGGTTTTCAAATCGATCCCGAACGAGAACATCAGGAGATAGAGACCCTCCGCGCCTCCGCGCCTCCGCGGGATTGACGCAAGGAACCACGGCGGTAAACTGTTAACAATCGACATTGGAACGCGTCATGCTTCGAATTCTGTCTGTATTGCTGCTGTCCGTCTCGCTGTGGAGCAGCGCAAAGGCGCAAAATTACCCTGCCCGCGCGATTACCGTCATCGTGCCGTTTGGCGCAGGAAGCGGCACCGACAGCGTGGCGCGGATCGTTACCCGCCGCCTGTCCGAACTGCTGAAATCGACCATCGTCATCGACAACCGGGCCGGCGCAAATGGCACGATCGGCGCGACGGCCGCCGCGCGTGCGGCACCAGACGGCTATACGCTGACGATCGGAGGGGTTTCCACGCACGCGGCCAACCCGAGCCTGTTGAAGTCGATCCAGTACGATCCCAAGGCGGACTTCGTGCCGATCGCCGAGTTGGGGATCTTCCCCTATTTCCTGATCACCAGCCCGGATATCCGGGCGTCGAGCGTCAAGGAACTAGTCGAACAGACCAAGGCGAAGCCCGGCACGTTTTCCTTCGCTTATGGCAATGCCATCGGACAGCTTGCCGGCGAGATGCTGAAGGCACGCACCTCCGCCGATCTCCTGGCCGTACCGTACAAAAGCAGCCCCTCGGCTATCACCGATCTCCTCGCCGGCCGCGTATCGATGATGTTCGTGGACATGACCGCGGCCCTGTCACAGGTCAAGGCCGGGCAGCTTCGGGCACTGGCCACGACAACACAGAACCGTACCGCCCTGTTTCCAGATCTGCCGTCGATGAAGGAGTCTGGTATCGACCTGTTCGACATCACGGCGTGGACAGGCTTCTTCGCACCGAAGGGTACCTCGCCCGAAATCGTTGCACTGCTGGCCGATACGCTGCGTCAGGTGATGGAAGATCCGGAGGTTCGCAGCAGTCTTGCCCAGATCGGATTCGACGCCCAATGGGCCGGGCCGGCGGCTTTCGGTGAACACGTCGCGCGGGATCTTGATCTCTGGGCCCGCCTGACAAAGGAAGCCGGCATCGAGCCGCAGTGAGCGCCATCAGGCTGATGGCCGTCGCCTGATCGTTCGGCACACAACGAAACATCGAAAGTGGAAAACATGAGCAATCGGGAAACGCCAGCGATCGGCGTGGTGTTAGGCGGCGGCAACGGCATCGGCGCCGCATGTTGCCGATTGATGCGGGAACGCGGCTGGCAGGTCGCGGTCGCCGACTTCGACGAAGCTGGCGCGCAAGCCGTTGCACGCGAAGTCGGTGGACTTGCGCTTCATGTCGATGTCCGCGACGAAGTGGCGGTCGCACGCGCGGCTGATGAAGTGGCGGAAAAACTGGGCAATCCGATCGGCCTCGTGGTGTCCTCGGGCACGTTCCAGGAAAATCAGCCCGTTCAGAACACCCACGCCGACGCGCTGGAGCACATCCTGTCGGTGAATTTTGCCGGCACGCATCGCGTCAACCGCATCTTCGGCCTACGCATGGCGGCGCTCGGCCGCGGGAGTATCGTCAACATCGCCTCCGTCACCGGCCAGGCATCGACGCCACTGAACATCTATGGTCCGACCAAGGCTGCCATCATCAACATGACGCGCTCGCTCGCGGGCGAATGGGGGCGCTCGGGCGTTCGCGTCAACAGCGTGTCGCCGGGCGTGACACTGGTGCCTCGCGTCGTCGAGCGCCGCCGCACCGGAGCCCGCTATGGCGCCAATCTCGACGAACAGATGGCGCTCGGCCGCTGCGTCGAACCAAACGAGGTAGCGGAAGCGGTCGAGTTTCTGCTGTCGACGCGCGCCTCCGCAATCACCGGGACCGACATCGTCGTGGACTGCGGCTGGCTGGTAGGCAGCCTCTGGAACACCTATGGCGGCGTCCGCCCGGCCCTCCAGGACTAGTCGGGCCGCTTGTCATGGGATGTCCACCGCTACGGTCGATAACCGCAGCGGCATGCAGCCTATTTGGCAGATTTTTCGATCACCTTGATGATCGTCGGCCAGTACTCGGCGCCGAAACCGTCGTCCACCGCGCGTTGCAGCAGTTTGGCGCCTAGCTTCGCTTCCTGGGCGTCGACGTTCGCGTCCTGCGCCATTTCCAGCGCGTAGGAAATGTCCTTCAGCATGTACTCCGTCGAGAACGTTCGCTCCGGAAACTGGCGGGCAGCCACCGCCTTGAAGCCGTGATTGCGCAATGCGAAGCTGTCGGCGGACCCCTTGGAGAAAGCTTCGAACAGCGCCTGGGTCTTGATGCCGGCGGTCTCGGCGATGGCGGCCGCTTCGCACAACGCGGTGACCGTTCCTACCATCACCATGTTGTTGAGGATTTTCACGACCTGGCCCGAACCGACCTCGCCGCAATGGGTCACTTCGGCTGCGAAGTGCCGCAGCAGGGGCTCAACTTTTGCAAAAACCTGCGGCGTTGCACCGACCGTGATGGCGAGCGTGCCCGCTTCCGCAGCCGCGCGGGTGCGCGCAACAGGCGCGTCCGCATAGTCCACGCCTTTGGCGTTGAAGGCCGCAGCAAGCGTTCGCGTCAGCTTGAGTGGGCTGGTCGAAAGGTCGACCACCAGCTTGCCACCGGCGGCACTCGCCAGCAGGCCACCCTCACCTTCGCATACCTTCTGGAGGTGCGCGCCTGACGGCAACGAGATGAATATCACGTCCGCCTTCGCGACCTCGGCAATGGACCCGCCGTTTCGCGCGCCCAAAGCTGCCAGCCGTGCGACCGGCTCGGCATTGATATCGTAGACGACGACCGGCAGGCCGCTCTTCTGGACCAGATGGCGGCACATCGGTTCGCCCATGACACCGAGCCCGATGAATCCGATCGTTGTATTGGCGGCCATTCACGTGTCTCCCTGGAAGGTTCAGATGCCGAGATATGCCCGCCGCACGTAGTCACTGGCAAGCAGTTCCTTGCCTCCGCCGCTCATCGCAACGCTGCCGGTCTCCAGCACAAATGCCTGATTGCAGAGGCTGAGCGCCAGTTTTGCGTTCTGCTCGACCAGAATGATCGACATCCGCGTATCCCGGTTGATCTCCGTAATGATGCGGGCGATTTCGTCGACGATGATGGGCGCCAGCCCCAACGACGGTTCGTCCAGCAGCAGCAGGCGTGGCTTCGCCATCAATGCGCGGCCGATCGCCAGCATCTGCTGTTCGCCGCCGGAGAGCGAGCCTGCGATCTGCGAGCGACGCTCCACCAGCCGGGGAAAGTATCGATAGATTTCCTCCAGCGTACGTCTGGTTTCGGACTTTGTTCCCCGCAGGTACGCGCCGACCAGCAAATTGTCCGCTACACTCATCTGCGGGAACACCCGGCGTCCCTCCGGCGAAAGCGCGATGCCTCGCTTCACCCGCAGCGGCGCGGTCAGCGTATCCAGGCGTTCGCCATCGAGGTGAATTTCCCCCGCCGTCAGCGACTTGAGGCCGATGATGGCCTTCAGTGTCGTGGTCTTCCCTGCCCCGTTGGACCCGATCAGCGAGACGATGGTGCCTGCGGCGACCGAGAGACTGACATCGCGCAGGGCAAGCACGCCGTCATACGCGACACTGACGCCACGAACCTCAAGCATGCGTCGCATCCTTGCCGAGATAGGCTTCGATGACGCGCGGGTTCGCGACGATTTCGGCGGGCGCCCCTTCCGCAATCATGGTGCCGTGGTCGAGCACCACGATGCGATTGCACAGTCCCATCACCGTGCGCATGTGGTGCTCCACCAGCACCATGGTCACCGAGCGCTCCACTTTCACCTGCCTCAACACGCGCGCAAGTTCGGACGCCTCTTCGGGATTGAGCCCCGCCACCGGCTCGTCGAGCATCAACAGCTTCGGCTCTCCCGCCAGCGCGATCGCGACGCCGAGCCGCCGTTGCTCGCCATAAGCGAGTTCGCGTGCCTTGAGCCCGGCACGGTGCGAAAGGCCGAAGAGATCGAGCACCTTGAAGGCCTTGCCCTCGGCTTCGGCGCGCCATTTCGACGGCAGCAGGGTATTCATCAATCCCAGCCGAGCGGTGGCATAGGTGCCGCGTACCGCATTTTCGATGACGGTGGCCTCGGGATAGAGGGTGGCTGCCTGGAAAGTGCGCGAGAGACCCCGTCGCACGATGCGACTGGCAGGTAGACCGGAAATATCCTGGCCGGCAAAGCGAACTGATCCGGCGGAAGGCCGCAACACGCCGGAGATGACGTTGAACACTGTTGTCTTGCCGGCGCCGTTGGGCCCGATCAGCCCAAGGAAATCGCCTTCCTGCACGTCGAACGAGACGTCGCGGACGGCGACAAGGCCGCCGAAAACGCGCTTGAGATTGCTGACCTGAAGAAGGGTCACGGCCGCTTCTCCGCCGGCAATGCGAGCTTGGGCACGACACTGCCGCTACGCAGATTCAGCCGGCGCGAGATGCTTGCCAACCCGTCCGGCACGAACAGCAGGCACAGCACCAGCACCGCGCCATAGATGATGTGCTGAAGTCCCTGGGTGGCGCGGAGCATCTCCGGCAGAGGCGTCAGCACGAGCACACCGATCACCGGCCCGAGCACACCCGCGCGCCCGCCGACCACGAGCATGGTGAGGTACGACACCGATTCCCAAAAGGTGAAGGAATCAGGCGAGATGAATTGGAAATAGTGAACGGAGAGCGCGCCGGCGATGCCGGCAATGCCGGAGCCGATCGTGAACGCGATGACCTGGGTGAGATGGGTGTCGACACCGCTCGATTCCGTCAGCCGCGGGTTCTCGGCGGTAGCCGCCATCATGTCGCCAAACGGCGAGCGGTACAGCAGCCAGGTAAAGAGCAGTGTCGCAAGCGCGCACGCGAGCGCAAACGGATAGAAGTCCGGCTTGCTGGTCAGCGCGCGACCGAACAGCGACATCGGCGGCACGCCGACGAGACCGTTGGCGCCGCCCGTGATGTCGCCGAGGTCGAGCGCCAGCAGCACCGCGATCTGGCCGAAGGAAAAAGCCACCAGCACGAAGTAGACGCCGCGAAGGCGAAGGATGATCCAGCCCAGCACCGCTGCCGTTACGGCAGCGACCACGCCTGCCGTCAGCACGCCCAACAGCGGCGGCCAGCCGGCTCTCATGCTCAGCAGTGCCGAGACATAACCGCCGACCAGTGCAAAGCCCGCGTGTCCCATCGAGAGCTGGCCGGCGCGTGAAATAATCGCGAGACCAAGCACCAGCATGAGATTGAGGCAGCCGATGGTGCCGAGATGGATGTAGAACTGGTTCGGCGCCAGCCATGGAAGCAGCATCGCGGCGAGAGCCGCTAGCGCGACCGCTCCGACGCGCAACGGATTGATCCTTGTTGGTGCGCCTGTCACGCCTCGCGCTCCTTCCGGCCGAGCAGTCCCTGCGGCCGAAGCAGCACGACCGAGATCACCACCAGGAACTGAAGGATCTCGGCAAGCGCCGCGCTCATGAAGGTGCCTGCAAAACTTTCGATGAGGCCGATCAGGAGTCCGCCCGCCACCGCCCCCGGCACGCTGCCGAGCCCTCCGATGACGACGATAACGAAGGCCTTGAGGGTCGGCGCCAGGCCGACGAAAGGCGAGACCGAGAGCACCGGCGCCATCAGCGCGCCGGCAAGCGCGGCCAGCCCGACGCCCAGCACGAACGCCAGCGGAAAGATCACTTCGACCCGGATGCCCTGCACCAGCGCGATCTCGGCGTCCTGCGCCACCGCCCGCATGGCACGGCCCAATTGGGTGTGGGAGATCAGGACATAGAGCAGCGCGACAGCGATCAACGCGCCGATGATCACGACGACCCGCGACCATGGAAACACGATCCCGCCGATCGAGATGACGCCGGATACCACCGCCGGCACCGAGCGCGGCGAAGGTCCCCAGATCAGCAACGCACTGTTCTGCATGATCAGGGCGATGCCGAGCGAGGCGATCATCCCGTTCAGTTCGTTGCCGCGGAACCGGCTGAACACCAGACGCTCGACGACAAGCCCCAGCAACGCCGTGGCGACAACCGCGAGACTCAAGCTGACAGCAAAGGGAATGTCATAACTGCCGTAGAGAATGGCGAACAGGAATGCGCCCACCATATAAAACTCACCATGGGCGAAATTCACGATCCGCATGATGCCGAACACCATCGTGAAGCCGATGGCCATCAGCATGTAGATCATGCCCACCATCACACCGTTGACGATGGTCTGGGCCAGGACGATTTCCATACTCACGTGAGCGGAACTCCAGGAGAGGCAAGCGCGAATGGGAGCCCTTCAGACTGACGGCAGCACGACGTCAGTTGCAGACCGATACGTTGCAAGTGGCGACCTTGGTAGCGACGCCGTCCTTGATCTGGCCGACATAGAACGGCACGTCGATCTGGTGGTTCACCCCATAGCGCTTTTCGCCGGTCCAGCCGGCGGAACCAAGCACGGTCGGGAAGTTGGAGAGAGCCTCCAGCTCCCTGGCGACCTTCGTCGTGTCATCGACGGTGCCCGCCTTCTGCATCGCGGCCGTCAGCATCTGCAGGCCGGAGTAGATGAAGAGATTGTGCCCGTTGGCCGGTTGCTTGAACTTGCCTTCGAACGCCTTGATGTAATCGGCGGTCTCGCGTTTCGACAGATCGATCGGCAGGTGCACGTACACCCCCTCCGCCGCCTGCTTGCCGGCAACCTTGACCAGCTCCGCCGTCACATCGCCGCCGGTAACGAGGATTGGCCCCTTGTAGCCGAGTTCGCGCGCCTGCTTGACCAGCAGGCCGGCCGTCGTGGGCGAGTTGCCGCCAATCTCCAGCGCATCCGCCTGCGCCAGCGCGCGCGTCAGGATGGGAATGAAGTCGACACGCTCCCTCTCGAAGAAATCCGCCTCGAGGTTGACGCCGATGGCGGCGTAGGCCTCCTTCTGGGAGGCTGCGACCGATTGTCCGGTCTCGTCATTGGGCTCGAGCGCACGCACGCGCTTGAGCGCCAGCGTCTTTCCAAGCCAGGCGAGTTGCGGACCGGTGAACTCAGCCGTGGTGATAGCCGGACGGAACGAGAAAGGAAGCTGCGGCGACAGCGCCTTCGGCGTGAACGCCATGGTGAGGGTCAAAACCTTGTCGCCATTGGTGCGCGCCTGCGTGGCAAGCGTCGAGGCCGAGCCCATCGGTCCGACCACGTATTTCACCTTGTCCTCCAGGATCAGCCGCTCCATGGCGGTGACCGCGTCCTGTGCGCGGTAACGGTCGTCATACTTCCTGAGTTCGATCGTGTAGGCCTTGTCACCGACCTTCAGACCGCCCTTCGCATTGACCTCGTCGGCGAAGTTCGTCGCGGCGAGCGCCATGCCCTCGCCGAACACCGCTCCGGCGCCGGAAAGGGTGGCATTGATGCCGATGGTGAGGGTTTCGGCAGACGCCGTACCGGTCGCCAGAGCAGCGGCGGCCAAGACCGCAAAGCGGAGCATGGGCATTTCCTCGTCCAGGTAGGGGAAAGGCCCCCGGTTGGCGCAGCTCTGCGGCTGCAGGAGCAAAACTATTGCGCAGATGCAGTGTCTAATGTCAACATTATGATGGTCACACGTTCGAGTGTGAAAAACGCGACTGGAATGGTCGATCAGAGGGGAAAGCCAGGGATATGAAAAAACAGACCAATCTATTTGTAGGGGCACTTGCGCTCTCGACGGCCGCGGCGTTCGCGATGCCCAACGCGACGTGGGCGCAGAACAGCCTCGGCATCGGCGTGCACGCGAGTTTCTCTGGCGCCGCCGCAGCGTTCGCGGAAGGAATGCTGCACGCCACGGAACTCGCAGCCGAGGACGTCAACAAGGACGGCGGCCTGCAGGTCGCCGGCAAGCGCTACAACGTGCGGATCACGCAGTACGATGATCGTTACAAGGCGCAGGATGCGGTCACCGCCATGGACAGGCTGATCATCCAGGACGGCATCCGTTTCGTGGTCGGCCCGCTCGGTTCCGCCGCGGCAGTGGCAACCAAGCCGCAAACCACCAACAGCAAGGTCATCACCATGACGCTGGGCTTTACGCCCCGCGCGCTTGGCGCCGATGCGCCCTACGCATTCCGAACGGTCATCACGACAGGTGAATTCTCGGTGCCACAGGTAGCCTGGCTGCTGAAGAAGGTTTCGGCCAAGAACGTCGTGTCACTGCTGCCGAACGACGAAACCGGCCAGCAGATGGGCGCGGGCAACACGGCGGCTTACGCCAAGGGCGGCGCGAAGCTGCAGGTCGACTATTTCGAACGCGAACGTGTCGACTTCATTCCGACGCTGAGCCGAATTCTCGCCGGCGCAGACGCGCTGGAGATCGGCGGGGCCGCACCCACCACCGCAGGTCTGATCCTGAAACAGGCGCGTGAACTCGGATACAAGGGGCCTGTCTTCGTCACCGGCGGCGACGTCACTGCCGAACTTGTGAAGGTGGCCGGCAAGCAGGCCGCCGAAGGCGCCTACGTGCACCTGCCGATCGATACCAGCCTGCCCGAGACCGCCGCCTACATTGCCCGCTACAAGTCCAAATATGGTCCGAACATGAACGGCTTCAGCCCGTTCTTCTATTCGGGGCTGCAAATGCTCTTTGCTTCGATGCAGAAGGCGGACACGGTCGAAGACACAACGAAGATCGCCGAGACGCTCGCAGGGCTGAAGGATTTCCCGACCGTCCTGGGCAAGGCAAGCTGGACCGGCAAGGAGCGTTACGGCATCGACCACCAGATCGATCTCCCGTTCTATGTCGGCCAGATCCGCGACGGTGTTGCGGTGAAGGTCACCACCTGCGATTCATCCGGTTGCCGCTGAACGGCCAGGTGCCTGAATGAAAAGGCCAGGCTTTGCAGCCTGGCCTCACCCCTTCCCTGCCCTGGCCCAATGTCAGTTTGCGCGAGCCGGCACGCTGGCCGCAATAAGCCCGTCGATATTGGGAAGCTCTTCGACCCTGGCGATCAACGAGGTGAGCTTGTCGACTCCCTCGGCGCCAAGCACGGGATCGCCGAGGAGATGCATCTTCCGATTCATATCCTCTTCGCTCATGGGGTTGGCGATCGATCCGCGCGGATGATCGACCTGAGCGGTGATCACCGCGCCGCCCGCGGTTTTCACTTCGATCGCGCAGGACACGCCGCGAGGCAGGCTTTCATCCGGTGATACCACCAGCATCTCGGACAGGCGCAGAACTTCGGGGGTCTTCAACTTGTCATTCTGGTATTGCGGCGGCAGCGCCGATCCTTCGAGCAGCGCAATCGCCACCGAGTAAGGCAGGCTCACCTGCGCCTCGTGATACGTTGCCGGTCGCGTGTTGAGATGATAGTGCGCCCAGGCCGGATGCCGGCGCATTTTCATCGACGTTATCGCGGACACTGGCTCCTTGAGCTGTGCGCGCACCGCAAGCGCGGTATCGATCGCGTTGTGGATCGGCCGTGCGCAACTGTAGGGCTTGTATTCGATATGGATCGGGAATTCGCTGCCGAGATTTTTGGTCAGCGCCGGAATGTCGAACTCATCGGTGAACGCCTTGCAGAAGCCGCGCTCGCCCTCGAAGATGGTCGCAGCACCCGTATAGCCGAGCTTGGCCATCGCTGCCGAGGTAACGCCATTGCGCGCCGCCGGGCCCGGGTTGAAACGCTTCTGCATTGATGGACCGTACATTTCCATCAAGCCCGAGGCCTGCGCCCCGGCGAGGCCGAGCGCCGAGACGGTTTGATCCTTGCTCAGTCCCATCAGCCGTGCCGCAGCGATGGTTGCACCGAACACGCCGCAGGTCGGCGTCGAATGATAGCCGCGGTTACGGAGCGAAAAATTGGTCGCGTTGCTGACGCGAGCCATCATATCGCAGCCGGCGACGACGGCCGCCAGAAATTCTTGCCCGCTCGCCCCCGACGCCTCGGCGGCAGCCAGGGCCGCCGATACGACCGGCGGAGAAAAATGGTAAAGCGCGAGGATATCGACGTCATCGAGCTCGATCGAATGCGAGGCGATCGCATTCGCGAACGCGGCATTGACCGCAGGAACCTTGCCGCCGTGACCGATCAATGTCGCCTCGGCTTTCCCGCCGTTCTCTTCAGCAAACCGCGCGGCGATTTGGGCGCTCGACGTGCGAGACCCGCCGAGCGCGACGCCCATATAGTCGCGCACAAGGGTCCTGGCGTCGTTCATGTGCTTGGCCGGTATGCTGCCGGCCTTGAGATTTACGAAATGGTCGGCAAGGATTTCGGCTGAAGTCTCGGTCACGCCACGCTCCGTTATTGTTCAATGCTTGGACGAATGGGAGGCGCGGCTCGGCGCCTGGCCGGAAGGCGGCACATCGAGACGCACCACGATACCCTCAAGGTCAGGGGACGGCGTCGGATAGAGACGCATGACCAATGGATCATGACCGGGCACGATGTGGCTTTCGTCGGGGGCCGAGGCCAGCAGCTTCTCGAAGCCCTCGAGCATCTCGCCAACATGAAATGCCGTCGGAAATGGCCGGCCGCCTGCCAGATTCTCGTAGAAGTGGCTGACGTCGGATGCGAGGACCACCGGTCCCCGTGCGGTATTCACCCGCACGAACTGCAATCCATCCGAATGCCCGCCGGCCCCGTGCAATGTCACTCCGGGCGCCAGTTCGGCATCGCCGGCGTAAAACAGCACGCGCTGGACATAGTTCAGTCTCACGATGCCGCAGATATCCTCGACCTCGAACGAATGAGACAGGCGCGGAAAACGCATGTAACGGCCGGTCGCGTAGTGAATCTCGCGTTCCTGCAGGTGAAAACGAGCGTTCGGGAAGCGATCGAAATTGCCGGCATGATCGTAGTGAAGATGGGTAAGAACGACGTCCCGCACGTCGGCGGGACGAATTTTCAGCAGTTCGAGCGCTTCCACGGGGCAACGCAGATAAGTACGCTTGCGCCTGGCCGCGACCTCGGCGTTGAAGCCGGTATCGACGACGATAACCCGCCCTTCGCCTCTCACCACCCACATGAAGTAGTCCATCGGCATCGGGCCTTCGTGGAGATCGCCACCGATGAAATGGTCCCGGCGTTGCGCATCCCGCGTGGCGTACCGAATGGCAAATACTTCGTATTCGGGAATAGCCATCAGGCGTGCCCGGGCACGAAGACATAGCCTTCCATGATACGCCGTGCCGTGCGGCCGAGCGTGGCCCGTTGCACGGTCCACCCCTCCTGCGTGCGATTGACCTTTGTTTCCGTTTCGATCACGCCGGCCGGGTGACCGATGCGCACGGTGACCGCCTCACGCGTCTGCAAGCGGCTCACCTCATGCACCAGAGTGCCGGGAAGCCGCGCGGCAACGCCGGTACAGACCGTGCTGGTGCCGGCGTAGGTCTTGTGGGATTGCTGCATGAACATGAGACGGGAGACCAGGTCCACCTCGTCCTCGGCGACATCCTTGCCGTTGACTTCGTTGCGATAGGACGCAGGCGGGCTGACGATGCCGAGGATCGGCGTAGCTGGCGACTCCTCGCGTGACCGCGCTGCATCCTTGATCATGCCCATCCGCGCAGCGGCTGCGCCGCGAATTTTTTCCAGCCGGTCACGAAGCGCCGTGTTTGCGTCGATTTCGGAGGGCGTCTCGGTCCCGCTCAGTTTCAGGTCGCTGGCGCGGACGAAAACATGGGCGTTGCCGATATCAACCAGTGAAACATCAAGAGCGCCCACGCCGGGCACTTCGAGCCGGTCGACGACATTTCCGGTTGGAAGCAACGAGCCGGTCGCGCCGCCCGCAGTGTCGGCGAAGTCGACCAGGATGCGCGCGCCCGCGCCCGGCACGCCGGGAACGGTGTAGGTGCCATCTTCAACAGGCCGCCCGTTCTTCGCCGGCACCTCGATGGTGAGCACCCGGTTGAGGTTGGTGTTGAAGACACGAACCTCCGTTATCGGCTCCACCGGAGTGACATATCCTTCGTAGACGCCGAAAGCGCCGACCGCGGACGAGATGTTGCCGCACAGGCTGAGCCAGTCGATCTCGGGATGGGTGATTTCCACCTGCCCGAACGTGTAGGTGAGATGGGTGTTCGCCGCACGAGGGTCGCCGAGGCGCGGCGGCCCGATGATGGCGAGCTTGCTGGTGAGCGGATCGGCGCCACCCAAGCCGTCGATCTGCCGCTTATCGGGCGAGCCAAACACCGCCAGGATGGTTCGCCTGCGCGCGTCTTCGTCAACCGGCAGGTCGCTCTCCTTGAGGAACACAGCTTTGCTGGTTCCACCACGCATGATCACGCACCTGAGCTGGTCGGCCATTTTTGAAAACACTCCCAAGAACGCTTCCGTATCTCGGTTAAACGTCAAATGTCAACAATCGAGCCGCCGGCTTCAGCGTGGCCCGCCTTGCCGACGTTACCGCGCGGGAGCGCGCTTCAAGATTGCCGCCGATGGCGTCTTCTTGCGCTTCGGCGCTTCCACCGCTTCGCTTGCGGCGTCGCCCTGCATGGAGAGCAAGGCATGACGCAAATGGCTGCGCATGGCCTGCTCGGCCGCATCCGGGTCGCGCGCCTTCATCGCGGCGACCACCTCGCGGTGCTCCTTGAGCGCTTCATGCGCCCGGCCCTTCCGCGAAGACGATCGATAGCGGTAGACGCGAAGCAAATAGTAGAGGTCATCGCACAGAAGCTGGATCAGCTTTTCGTTGCGGCTGCCCTGGATGATGCGAAAGTGGAAATCATAGTCGCCCGGACGCTGGTAGTAGCTATCCCCGGCTTTCAGCGCGCCGGTCTTGGCATGGCCTTCCAGCAAGCGCTCCAGTTCGTCCAGTTCGGCGAGGCTCATGCGCTCCGTAGCAAGCCGGCACGCCATGCCTTCCAGTGCCTCCCGGATATGCAGGAGATCAGCCAGATCGGGCGGATGCAGCGCCGCGACCCGCGCGCCGACATGGGGCATCCGCTCGACCAGCTTTTTCCCCTCCAGCCGGCGGATCGCCTCCCGGACGGGTCCCCGGCTGATCCCGAATGACTTGGCCAGCGCGACCTCATCGAGCTTCGTCTCCGGCGGAAAGTCGCCCTTGATGATTGCTTCCTCGAGCCACTCAAACGCCCGGTCTGCGAGCGTCCGGCCACTAAACAGAGGGGGTTCCACCGCGTGCCTCCAAAAAGAGAATCGTGCGTTACAGCTCTAGCATGCGCCGGCCAGAGCAGGACACGCGGGAAGATAGCACGCCAGCCGAAACGAGCCACCGGTGTTTTTCGTCAAATGTTGACATTTTGCTTTTCTAGCTGTTTTTGTCCCCTTCGGATGCGCTGCTGCGAATGGGTTGAAAGCGCGTGAGGAGATCGAGATATGCCGTATCTTGTCGCAGCCGATTGCAGCTCCAGGCCTGCAGGCCAGCGATTTCGCGCGCTGCTCGACCGCCCCGGCATTCTCCAGATGCCGGGCGCTCACAACGGAATGGCCGCGCTGCAGGCGAAGCAGACCGGCTTCGAGGCCCTTTATCTTTCCGGCGCGGCGATGACCGCGTCCATGGGGCTGCCGGATCTCGGCATCATCACGGTAGACGAAGTCGCTTTTTTCATCCGCCAGCTGGTTCGCTCCGCCGATTTGCCGATTCTCGTCGACGGTGACACCGGCTACGGCGAAGCCTTGAATGTGATGCACATGGTTCGCGTGTTCGAGGATGCCGGCGCCGCAGCCGTGCAGATCGAAGATCAGCTTTTGCCCAAGAAGTGCGGGCACCTCAACGACAAGAAGCTGGCGGACGCGCACGACATGGCAGCGAAGATTGCCGCCGCGGCCAAAGCTCGTCGCGACCTGTACATCATCGCCAGGACCGACGCCGCCGCCAGCGAGGGACTTGATAGGGCCGTCGAGCGCGCAAACCTCTATCTTCAGGCAGGGGCCGATGCCATCTTCCCGGAAGCGCTCACGGATGCGCGCATGTTCGAGGAGTTCGCGCGACGCATGCCAAACGTGCCCCTGCTCGCCAACATGACGGAATTCGGACGAACGCCATTCTTTACCGCGGCCGAGTTCGAGGCCATGGGATACAAGATGGTGATCTGGCCTGTATCGTCTCTCCGTGTAGCCGCGCGTGCTCAGGAAAAACTTTATTCCGCACTCAAGCGCGACGGCGGTACGCAGAACATGCTGGATCACATGCAAACCCGCTCCGAGCTTTACCAGACCATCGGCTACGCGGAGTATGAGGCTCTCGATGAAAGCATCGTGCGCACGGTGATCCCGGAAGGCATGCCGCAGGCATAGCGCGCCTGAAGCACTCCGGGCGCGCTAGTTCTTGGTCAGGCCGGCCACTTTGGCGACGGCGGCCCAACGCGCCATCTCGCGGCCAAGAAACTGGGTGAAATCAGCGCGTGACGAAGACGTCATTGGCTCGATACCGATCTCAGCGAGCTTTGCCTTCACGGCAGGATCATTCGCGGCCGTGGAAAACGCCTGGAAAAGCCGATCCGCAATAGGTTCAGGCGTATTCGCCGGCGCCAGGAGCCCGTACCAGTTCACAGCAACAAGTTCTTTTGCGCCCTGCTCCACGGAAGAGGCGACATCCGGCAAGGCGGCTGACCGCTTGTCGTTCAGCACGGCGATCGCGCGAATTCGACCTTCCAGAATGAAGGGCTGCACAACCGGCAAGTCCATCACGATGCCGTTGATGTGGCCGGCAACCACGTCGGTCGCCGCCGGTGCCCCTCCCCGGTACGGCACGTGGAGCAATTTCGCCTTTTCGACCGATTGAATAAGTTCGATCGCGAGATGTGGCAGGCCGCCAATCCCGGCCGAAGCGACGCTCAGTTCCTGCGTTTGCGAAAGCGCGACAAATTCATCGAGCGTGCGCGCAGCAACCGACGGATTGACCGCAAGAACTTGCGGCGTCATGGCCACCGTTCCGAGACCAACGAAGTTCTTGATGGGATCCTGGCCTTCGCTGCCCGACACGACCGGGTTGATGGCGATCACACTCGAACTGCCGAGGATGATCGTGTAACCGTCCGGCGCAGCCTTTGCGACCGATTCCAGTGCAATGGCGCCGTTCGCTCCGGGCTTGTTCAGGATCACGACCGAGGTCTTTAAAAGCTCTCCGACCTTGTTGCCGACGATACGCGCCACGACGTCGTTGCCGCCGCCTGCGGTGAATCCAACCACCAGATTGATCGGCCGGTTGGGAAATTCCGAGATCGCATCAGCCGAGGCCTCGACCGGAATCAATCCGGACACGACCGCCGCCACAGCCGCAACGCCCCACGACCACCCAAACATTTTTCTCATGCGATGAATTCTCGTGCCCGCAATGGATTTTCGAACCGGATCCGCAACTTGACCTAAGCAGTTAAAACGTCGCCATTCTACTGTCAACAATTATGGCCTTCATCGTCTGCCACCTTCCAGGTTCAACATCAATGAACCCATTCGCATCCGCCCTGCCCGGCCTATGGCTGTGATGCGAGCGGGACGCCGACCTGTTGCCGCCGCAGCCTGAGCGATCTCCCGATTCAGCCTGGTGCGGACATCCGCACCCGTCGCGTGCCAAACGGAACCAGCCGTCCCCCTTCCGCGTTTGCCCGGCATGAGAATTCGCGAAGAAAACTGCAACATGGTTTTGCTGGCCGTCGTCTCGGCGCTCAGCGTGGCGATTGCGGGCGGCGCTGCGCTGCTGGGCGGCAACAAGCCAGTTCAACTCGCCGATCGAACGACCAACCGGTTCGAACAGGCGTCATCACCCGACAAGCGAATCATCAACGTCAGTGACCAACCGGCAGTGCGCGTAGTCGGTGCGCCCTTTACCCCGAACACGAATCCCCGCGAGCGCTAACATCGGCTTCGCATAAAACCGCGCTTGCGGAACTCGACATTCATCACGCACGCCGCGGCATCTGCACGTTGCGAGTCACGAACTGTCACCGTTTTGTCACCTCGCGCGCAAAAGCATGACAGTTATCCACTGCCACCTCTTCTCCCGCTTGCTTCCACAAAAACCGTTTGATGGAGTGACTTGGGCCGAGGTGTTTCATGAAATGGATGAAGGAACGCGATCTCCTGATCGCGCAGACGATGGCGTTTGTCCAATCGGTGACCGGCAAGACGCTGGAGGCCGAGAAGACGGTCGCCGCGCCGGTCGCGCCGCTCTCCGTCGAGACATCCGAAATCACCCCTGTGGCCACGGTCCTTCCCCAGATCGAGCTCCTGCTGGCGAAGACGCCGCCCGCCGCCGCGCCGCCAAGAGACTCATCAAGAGACATCTCGCGAGAAGCAGCAACGGAGACTCCGCGGCAGATACCGACGCCGGCCCGACCGGCACGTCTCGACCTGCGGGAGGAATTCCAGGCCGAGATCAGGGCGAGGGTCGCTAATTTCCGCGCTCATCAGGAGCGATTCACCCGCGAGCGCGAGGCCTATTGCAGCGCGACCATGGCGAAGGTCCACGCTTCGATCAGGGAAGGCGAACAGCCGGCGCGGCCGCTCAAATAGCGCGCCCTCCCCGCGAGCCTAATTCCCGGCGATCTTCTCCAGCACCGGCAGCAGATGCGTCATGAACGCCTGCGGATCCTCGCTCATTGGAAAGTGGCCGAGGCCCTTCATGATGGTGACCTCGCAGCCGGGGATGCTTTTTGCCACCGCGAGCGTTTCCTCCGGCGTGCAGGAGTAATCGTATTCGCCGGACAGCAGAAACAGCGGACAGCGCCTCGTGTCGATCTGCGCGACCCGGCCACGGATGTCGCCATCCAGCTTGTAGAAATAGAGGTCGCCCTTGAAGACGCCGGGACCGCCCTGCATGTAATGCCACAGCGTCTCCCAGCGCTCCTTGTCCGGCGCATCGGGACCGACCAGCCCGGAGACGATGGCGCCGCAGACTTCGCCGCCATGCACGTCCGCCCGGTGCAGGAAGTTGAGATCATAATAGGGATCGACATGCGCGCCTGCCTGCAGGCCAATGATGGCGCGAAAGCTTTCGGGGTGCTCGAGCGCCAGATGCAGCGCGATGCGGCCACCGATCGAACAGCCGATCAGGATCGGCCTGTCGAGCCCGAGTGCTGCCGAGATCTCCAGCACCATGGTGGTGTATTGCGCCGAGGTGAGCTGATATTCCTCGTCATGCCAGCCGGCAGGTGGCGAAGACTTCCCATGCCAAGGCATGTCGAAGGCGATCACGCGGTGGTTTCCGGTGACGCGTGCATCATTCATCAGGCCGCGATATTGCCGCCCGTCGCTGCCCGCGGTGTGCAGGCACAGCAGCGGCGTCCCCTCGCCAGCTTCCTCGACATAGATCCGGTGCGGCCGGCCGAACAGATCGAGATGCATATAGCGGCCGGTAATCGGCTCGAACCTCGCGCTCATGCGGCGGCTCCTTCGCGCAGCTTGGCCAAGGCTTCCTTGAAGTAGCGCAAATGAGACATGAATATCTGCAAATTGCCCTCGGCTTTCAAAGTGCGCCGCTTGATCAGCGCCAGCAGGTCGTTCGAGCCCGGCGGCGGCCGCCTGCTCCAGAATTTCTGCCATTCCTGTTCGGACGCGCGTAGCGCAAAGGACGATGACGGCATCACGAACGGCCCCCGCGTCACCGAGACGATCCGACCCTCGAAGATCGAGATCAGCCAAGGCGTTGCACCGACTTCCAGAAGGAAACTGGTCGTCAGGTAACGGCCGCGCCGGACCAGGCCCTGGTCGTCGTTGACCCGCTGCTGCAGCGATTCGATCATGTCCTGTCCCATCCCTGGTCTGCCGGCCGCTTCGCGGCTCGCTCTTTGGCGGTCATGTTCAGTGGAATGCGGCGGCCGTCAATCGGCCGGCGCTACAGCCAGGCGCATACCAGTGCCACGTTGGCCGCGCAGGCGACCAGCAAGCAGACCGTCAGCGTGAGTTGGACACGCTCGCAGGAGGTATGGAGGCTCGATCCCATGGCCGGAAACATCCGGCGATTCTGGCTGTTGAGTCTCGGGGATTCTTTTTTCGGGCATTTACGGCTCGTTAAAGACTCAGAGACACCACGAAAATGGGCCGAAATGAGCCAATTTGTTCCCGAAACGGGCTGTCGAATGCCGGCATGGCAGCCAAGCCTGCAACCGGACCCACGCTTCCGCGTTGACCGTTTTTACCGGAGCCTACAATGCCCTACGCGCTCTTCTCGAACGATGCCAAGCTGAGCAAGGCCTACCCGACCGCCGCCGATGTGTGGAAGATCGCCAAGAAAAGCGGTCTCGTGGTCGACGTCGTCTCCGAGCAGGACAACGTGGCCCCCCGTCCGGTGCTCGACCAGGATTATGAGATCAGACCGTGCCAGCTTGAGCCGCACGAAGACCCCGCCCGAAACAAGGCAGAAGCCGAGCGCGATGCGCAGACGGAATTGCAGTTGGCATCGTAGGGGTGATAGCGGCCGGATCTGGAACGAACCACATCCCCCGGCGTGCGGGTCGCGCTCGCCAAGGACATCCGAGACGGAAAATCGGTCCTACGGGGTCGCCGAGACCAGCGATGCCTGTTCCGAAGCCAGGGTGACACAAGCCTTGCGCCGCTGCAGTCCCCTGATCGAACCTGTTACCTTGCGCACCTTGCCGACCCCGCAGGTGGAGTCCTGCACGAAGGCGACTTCATAGGGAGCAAGGATAAGCGGTTCAGATTTCAGGATAGTTTGGGCAAGGCATGGATACGCCGCCGCGGAAAAAATCAGCCCTAACGCAAAAGCACGCATGTTCGTTGTCCCACCAGCCGGCGGAACCATAATATCGGATCGTGACGAAAAGTTGCATGCAGCGCAAAATTTTTTCGCGCACGCCAAAAATCCTCGGCGCGCGCTCACGCTGATGTCCAGCAAACGATAGTCCCAAACAAAAAGGCCGGCGTGAAGCCGGCCTTTGCGCGTCTCGATACCGAGCCCGGTATCAATATCTGGAGGCAGCGGGTCCGCCCCAACCAAACCTGTAGTTCACGCCGACCTTGGCGGTGTGTTCGTCGTTGCGGAAGGTCCGGCCGGTGATATCGGCAGGGCCAGTCGCGAAGGTGGTGTTGCCAAAGTTGTAATACTGGTACTCGGCCTTGGCCGACCAGTTCGGGGCGAACATGTATTCGAGGCCGCCGCCGACGGTATAGCCGTCCCGGTGATTTCCGTCGGTGGTGAAGCCGACTGGCACGCCGGCCACCGACACACCGAGGTTGTTGCCGTCCCGCCAGGCATAACCGCCCTTGGCGTAGAGCAGCGCCGGACCCCAAGTGTAGCCGATCCGGCCGGTCACCGAACCGAGCTGGTCGTTGCTGGAGGTCACGAGGGTGCCGCCCGGAAACAGGACGCCGTTATTGTTGGAGCTGGGCAGCCAACTGTACTGGGCCTCGATACCCATCACCCAGTTGGGCGCGAACTGATAGTCGAAGCCGCCCTGTACGCCGCCGAGGAAGCGGGCGTCGCTGCCCTGCAGGCCGTTGCTGCCCGCGAAGGCGCCTCCGACATGGCCGCCGACATAGAATCCGGTCCAGTTATAGACGACCTGAGGCGCGGTATAGGCCGGCGCCTTGGTATAGGGCCGCGGCGGCATATCGGCCGCGAAAGCTGGAGCCGCCATCGCGGCCAGCGCGGCAGCGCCGAGCAAAATGTTCTTCATCACCAATCCCCGTTACAAACGTTGCAGTTACCAATCCAAACAACGTGACTTCATTTAGGTTGCTTTGCGGCACATGCCCGCGACCGGTTGGCGCGCCACTGTGACGGCAGGGCAACAAAACGTTTTAGTTCCCTCGCACTTAAGGCTTTTCTCTCCGTTAAGGAGGTGGTTTCCCCCTTAGTTGATGTCCGCGATGACTAAGGCAAGGTTCAACCGTCGCCGAAAAGTGATCGAAATCCGTTCACGGTTCCGTCCCGGGAACCGCTTGGAAACGGTATGCCGCCGAAGGCTTTGCCGGCCGTAGGCGGCCGGTCCGCCACCCTCAAAAGCGAGCCGCCTCGACGACGGCGTCGGCAAAGGCCTGCGGGGCCTCCTGCGGCAGGTTATGTCCGATACCGCCGGTGATGAGGCGGTGGGCATATTTGCCGGAAAACTTCCGGGCATAGACCTTGGGGTCCGGATGGGGCGCCCCATTGGCATCCCCTTCCAGCGTGATGGTGGGCACGGCGATGACGGGGAATTCAGCCAGCCGCTTTTCCAGCTCGTCGTATTTCGCCTCCCCCGGGGCGAGACCCAGCCGCCAGCGGTAATTGTGGATCACGATGGCGACGTGGTCGGGGTTGTCAAAGGACGCAGCGCTGCGCTCGAAGGTGGCGTCATCGAAATTCCACTTCGGTGAGGCGAGCTGCCAGATCAGCTTCGAGAATTCGCGGCGGTATTTTTCGTAGCCCAGCCGGCCGCGCTCGGTCGCGAAGTAATACTGGTACCACCACTGCAGTTCGGCCGACGGCGGCAACGGCTTCGCATTGGCCTCCTGGCTGCCGATCAGATAGCCGCTGACCGAGACCAGCGCCTTGACGCGCTGCGGCCAGATCGCCGCCGCGATATCTGCCGTCCGCGCGCCCCAATCGAAGCCGGCGACGACGGCATTATCGATCTTGAGCGCATCCATCAGGGCGATGACGTCGGTCGCGAGCGCGGCCTGCTGGCCGTTGCGCGGCGTATCGGCGGCGAGGAAACGCGTCGTGCCGTAGCCGCGCAGCCAGGGCGCGATCACCCGGAAGCCTGCCGACGCCAGTGCCGGGACGACATCGACGAAAGCGTAGATGTCGTAGGGCCAGCCGTGCAGCAGGATCACGACCGGGCCGTCGGCGGGCCCGGCTTCGGCATAACCGACATTGAGGACGCCGGCCTCGACCTGTTTCAGCGCGGCGAACGAGGTGTGGGCCCCCGGCCTGATCGCGCCCGCGGCGGGCTTTGCATCGCCGGACTGCGCCAGCAATGGCCCGCTCATGGCAAACGGGGCAGCCGCAAGCGTTATGGCGACGCTGCCCAGGAAACGGCGACGATCAGGGTTGATGGGCGTGGACATAAGCCTTACTCCGGTATTAGTTCGAATGCGATTATATCGCATACGATATTATTGGCAGGTCATTCAAAGTCAAACCGTTCCGATCGGCGCGACATCACACTTGCGTGTGGCGTCCATGCTGATCAGTCAATGCGTATCCGGCCAGCCGAAGCTCTAGGCCCGCCCGCTCTCCGCGAGACAGCGCGAATCTAGCGCGTCATTTTTCCCAGTTCAGCGAATGGCGCGTACGCCGCCCCCGCGCAGGGCTCGGCGGCATTTTCGATGATGCGGTCGAGGCGGCCGTCGACAAAGAGCATGCCGCGCTCACGCGGCTCGCGGTAGCCGCCGTCGGAGTCGCGCGCGCTGAACCGGAGGCAGACGACATAACGCTGCCGCCCGCCGACCGTGCGCTGGACCGGTTCGGCCATCACGGCGTCGCGCACGCCGACGGGATCGTTGAGATAGGTCTTCAGAAACGCCAGCACTTCGGCGCGATAGTTCGTGGGGAATGGCTGGTTGGAGACGCCGCGATCATCGGTAAAGGTGATCGGCTTGCTGTCATCGCTGCCGGAGGCACAGGCCGACAGCATGATAGGAAGCAACATCATCGTCACGATTTTGGCCGAACGTCTCAAGCGAACTCTTCCCCCGCACCTCGCCGTCTCTTAGACCGCTTGGCGCGAGAATGGAATTCGCAACTCGGCTATCTCCCCGCTTCGCTCTCGAAAAGTTGAGCGCGCGCCAGCCCACGGCCATTCGCGAAGCGAATGGCGCGTGGGCTGGTCTGTCATCCGCAGGCGCGGGGGGCAATGGGGCGAAAGCCGCGCCGGCGAATCAGATCTAGCTGCGTTTTGCGGACGGCGTCATGTGCTTGAACGCGACGTGCGGCTTCGCATGCATCTTGTGCAAGCCGATGTGCTTGTGGTGGCGATGATGCCGATAGTGCCTGTCATGACGATCCATCCTTGCATTGGCGTTCAACACCTTGGCGCTGCCCTGCTGCGTCTTCACGGCAGGCGCATGGACGGTTTTGCCCGGCGTGCCGGCAAGCGCAGGCGCGGCGAGGACGGAAACGGCAACGAGCGCGGCGGAAATGGTCTTGAACATGGTTGTTCTCCTTCTCCATGGGACCCGCGGGCATTTCCGGTCGAAAGACCGGGCTCGCCGATCATGCACATCACGCTAGCGGCCGCGCACTGAACCTCTCCTGAATCCGGTTTTCGGATTCCGTTCATCTGAATGACATCTTCGTCATGTCCGCTGACGATGGACCGCGAATGGAAATTGGCGGGATCGAGGGAAACGGCGCGGGAATGTTCTCGGCCGCCGGGGGTTCCCATCATCAGGCTTCGGTGTAGGATCGCCGGACCGGCCATCAGGAGAGACGCATGAATAGAATTGCGATCAGGCTTTTGACGCTTGCAATGTTGTCGCTCGCGCTTACGGCAGCCCCTGTCGTCAGCGCTGTCTACGCAGCACCCGACAACGATCCGCCGCCGCCGCCGCCGAAGAAGCCAAAGAAATCCGAAGCCCGTCCAGGTGTCGAAACCGCGTTCGCTGATGGATATCGCGCCGCCTATGCCACGATCTACGACCGCCACGACTATGCGTCGGCGATCGAGCAGTTGAAGGCGCTCGGCCACGACGACTCGGCCGCCGTCGCCAACCTGATCGGCTACTCCTACCGCAAGCTCGGCGACTACAAGGTCTCGCAGGTCTGGTACGAGCGCGCGCTCAAGGCCGACCCGAACCACGTCAAGACCTGGCAGTATTACGGCCTGTGGCAGGTTGAACAGGGCAATCGCGATCAGGCGCAATATCACCTGAACCGGATCGCGCAGCTCACCGGCACTTCAAGCGAGGAATATCGCTCACTCGCCGATGCGCTGGAAAAACCGCCGGGCACGGGACTGGTTTATTGAGAAGTTAGCATTCTCGCGTCATGACGAAGCAACAACCGGCGCAGTCATCAAGACTGTGCCGGTTTTTTATTGAACTCACTTCATCACGTTCTCGACCTCCGCGCGAAACGCCTGACGCGCGCCGTCGCGCGAGTAGAACATGTGGCCGCCGGGATAGACCACGAGCTTCACGCGGTCCGACTGCGCGTAGGCGGGCAACTGGTCGAGCAGCACCTTCGAACCGAAATAAGGCGTGGCGAGATCGAACATCCCGTGGCCGACCAGCAGTTTCATCTTCGGGTCGAGCGCGAGAATCTGGCGAAGCTGTGAGACCGACTCCGCCGGGCCGCGGCCGAAATCCCACGACCGGTTCACGCTCTCGCTGAGCAATTGATACGAACCATCAGGCCGCCAGTTGAGTTTGCGCGTGGTGAGATCGACCGCAGCGCTCGTCAGCGGCGCCGTCAGCGAGTCGCCGGAAGGGTCGCCGAAATGGGCGTAGTTCGAATCCGGATAGGGATCGAGGCCCGAGACCGAAGCATCGTAACGTCCGGTCACCCGGCCGCTGCGGCGGTCGAACTCCCTGCGGAATTCGCCGACTTCGAAACGCCCGGCAAGCCTGCGGCTGACGTCCTTGTCGATGCCGGTCAACGCAGCCACCTTGTCGGCGAGCCGCGTCGTTGCCTCCTTGTCGGCCTGGCCCTTGATGAGATCGGTGAGATACTCGGTCTGCGCGTAGTGTTCGACCTCGGCGAGATCGGCGCGCGTCATCGTGCCCTTGGCCTCACGCGCCACCGCCGCCATGCTCGGCAGGGTGTAGACGTATTGCAGCAGACTCGAGCCGGAAAAGTCGCGGAAGTCGAGCAAGGGAGAGACCAGGATCAGCCCGCGCACGCCGACGCCCTGCTGGGTCTGCAGGTTGCGAACGATTTTCGGACCGCGGATGCCGCCATAGCTCTCGCCCGTCACGAATTTCGGCGACAGCAACCGATCGTATTTTTCCAGCCAGCGCCGGATCACCAGCGCAATCGAACTGACGTCGCCATCGACGGAAAAGAAACGCTTGCGCACGTCCTCGCCGGACGCGACGAAGCGGCTGTAACCGGTGCCGACAGGATCGATAAAAACGAGATCGGTGAAGTCGAGCCAGGTCTCGGCATTGGGCAACACGTCAGGCGTCGCGGAAGATACCGCGCCATCACCGCCGATCGACAACCGCCACGGCCCTACCGCGCCGAACTGCAGCCAGGCCGAGGACGCACCCGGGCCGCCATTGAACAGAAACGTCACCGGTCGGCGTGCGCGATCGACGCCGTCGAGCTGGTAGGAGGTGTAGGCGATATCGGCTTGCGGCTCGCCCTTGTCGTCGAACAGCCGGATCGAGCCGGCGGTGGCGGTTAAGTTGAGCGTGCGGCCGGGCAACGTCAGTGTCTGCGTGGTGGTGGAGTCCGGCGGCAGGCGATGTTGTTCGGCAGCAGAAGGCTGGGCTGCGGCGCCGCCGCGCCCTGCTCCGCTCTGTTGGCCGGACGGAGCCGGCGACGGCGTTGCCGCAGGTTGCTGCTGCGACGTGGGCGAGGCCACGTCCTCGGCGCGCGCACCGCTCACGGCACACGCGATCAGTAGTGTAGCGGCAAGACACGCGAGACGCGCCGCCGTGAAACCATAAGCCATGCCGTTCTACTCCCTGCGCGCGCCCCGCGATCCTGTCGGATTTTGCTCCGAGAGTGCGACAATGAGGCAGTGGTGCACAACATGGAGAAATCCTGCCGAAAATCACAATCCCGACAGCATCAGGTGCGAAAATTGTCGCCACGCCCGGCGGTTGTCCCGGCCGACCGTTAGATGCTATCGGTCGGTTCCACTGGCCTGAGTGCTGGGTATTTTTGATCCATCCATGAAACCATTCTGGCGCTGGCGCGACTAATTAACCTGCGCTTTCCAATGGGGTCCAAGAAATGAAACGTTCGATTGCTGTCTGTCTCGGCCTGCTGGCGCTGGCTTCTCCGGCAGCCGCAGATTCGCCGGTCGCGGTAGTTGAGGACGTTCAAGGCAAGGTCACCGGCGCGGAGTTCATGGACTATGTGACGCCCAAAGCGGTCATCAAGATCGGCGACGGCGGCTCCGTCATTCTCAGCTATCTGAAGTCATGCCGGCGCGAGACGATCAGTGGTACCGGTACCGTCGTGGTCGGCACCGAGGAAAGCGCCGTTCACCTCGCCGACGTCAAGGCCGAGAGGACGAACTGCGATCCCAACCAGGCGAACGCGACCACGCGCGAGACCAGCGGCGTCGCCGCCACCGTGCTGCGCAGTGTCGATACCGCGGCCTCGCAGCCTCAGTCCCAGCTCACGCTTTACGGCGCATCGCCGCTAGTGGAAGCCAAGGGACGCGGCAAGCTGGTCATCCGGCGCCTCGACGTGCCGGGCGAGCGTCAGGAGATCAATCTCGGCGGCACCCAGCTCAAGGGACGCTTCCTCGATTTCGCCAGCGAGAACGTCGCCCTGGTTCCCGGCGGGCTCTACGCCGCAACGTTCAAATCATCTCAGATCGTGTTCCGGGTGGATACGCTGGCCAAACCCGGCGCAACGCCGATCGTCGGCCGGCTGCTGCGGATGGAATAGGCGTGACGGACCGTCGCGCTTGAGAATCCGGCGCACCACGCGCAACAGGATGGTGGTTGCCGCCATCGCGCTGGTGTGCGCCGCGGCTTCGGTTTCGCCAGCAGCCAGACCGATCCGCGGACTCTCCCTCGATATTCTCACCGCTCTGCGCTGGGACATGTTCGGCCGCAGGCAGGATCCGGCCGCTTCGCCGACCGTCGTCATCGCGATCGACGAGGAAAGCATGCGCACTGCGCCCTTGAAGGGCGCGCCGATGCTGACCTGGACCGGCGAGATTGGCCGCGTGCTGTCGGCGACGCTCGAAGGCGGCGCCAAGGTGGCCGGCTTCGACATCGTGATCCAGACATCGATCGAGCAATCAGAGATTCCGTTCGGCGAAGGCATGCTTGGCGAGAAAGTCCGCGGATTCGACCGCGACTTCCTGCGTGCGCTCGCCGGTGCGGCAGCGAACGGCAAGGTCGTGCTGGGAGAGGTTCTCGGCGGCAACCAGCCGGTCAGGCCATCGCCGGGACAGCGCGTCGCCGTGCGCCAGCAGCAGAACATCCGCCCGCTCAACGTTCATATCGACAGCGACGATATCGTGCGGCGCTTGCCGTTGAGCTTCGATGTCAATGGAGCGAAGGTGCCCTCGATGGCGGTCGAACTGGCCTCGCGGGCGCAAGGCGCCGCGCCCGAGTTCGATGAGCGCGGCAGGCTGACACTCGCCGGCTACCGCGTCCCCGGCCGTGTACCGAACACGATGACGCTGAACTTCGAAGGCGGCGCCGACGACATTCCGACCTTCTCGTTCGCCGATCTGCGCGCATGCGCCGCGAAGAACGACAAGGATTATTTCCGGCGCTGGTTCGCCGGAAAGGTCGTCATTTTCGGCAGCGTCCTCGATATTGAGGATCGCCGGCAGACCTCCAAGCGCTTTGCGACGGGCATCGAAGGCGCGCGCGCGCCGCGCTGCGCCGGCGAAAGTACGCCGGTCACGGCCAGCTTTCGGATCAGCACGATCGCCGGCGTCTATATCCATGCGGCGGCGGTCAACAACCTGATCTCGCGCGACGCGGTGGTCGAACCCGGCCCGCTGGTGCGCTTCCTGATCTCCGCCCTGTTTGCGGTGCTGGCTGCCATCGCCGCGTGGCAGTTTCGGCCACTCAGCGCAGCGCTGGCCTGGCTCGCCGTGATGATGGCCAGCATTGCCGGCGCCACGATCGCCTTCAACCATGCGCTGGCGCTGCCGATCGCCGAGCCGTTCCTGGCGAGCCTGTTCGCACTCGCCGCTACGATCGGCTTCCGCTCCGTGGTCGCCGACAAGGACCGCCGCCTGCTGCAGAAGAGCTTTGGGCTCTACCTCGCCCCGCACGTCATCAACCGCATGCTGTCATCGAACAAAATGCCGGAGCTTGGCGGCGAGACCCGCGACGTGACGGTGTTCTTCTCCGACATCGAAGGATTTTCACTGATCGCGGAAAAGCTGTCGCCCGACGGCCTGATGGAGCTGATGAACGAATATCTTTCTGCGATGACCGACGTCATCGAGCGTCACGGCGGATATGTCGACAAATATATCGGCGACTCCATCGTCGCGGTGTTCGGCGCGCCAGCCGACGATCCGGACCATGCTGCGAACGCGGCGCGCGCCGCGCTGGACTGCTGCGCGCAACTGACCGAACTCAACGCCTCCTCGGTCCTGTTCCACGAATACAAGCTGGCGCAGCGGATCGGCATCAATTCGGGCGAGGCGCTGGTCGGAAATTTCGGATCGCGGCGGCGCTTCAATTACTCTGTCATGAGCGACGCCGTGAACCTCGCATCGCGGCTGGAAGGCGCCAACAAGTTCTACGGCACCACCGTCATCGCCTCCGAGACCACCGTAGCCCTTGCCGGCGAAGCCTTCGCCTGGCGCGAGCTCGACGCCATCAGGGTCAAGGGGCGGACCCAGGCGCTGAAGATCTACGAGCTGCTGGCGCTGTCCGCCGGGCTGACATCCTCGCATTCTGCCGTGATCGCCAACTACGCCGACGGGCTGGCGCGGTGGCGGGCCCGCGAATTCGGACGCGCGGCGCAGGATTTCGGCCGTTGCGCCGACATCGACCGGCCGGCGGCGTTGTTCGCCGCACGGGCCCGGGAATTGGCACAACACCCGCCCGGCGAGGATTGGGATCCGATCCGCACGCTGCAAGAAAAATGATGGGTCGAGAAATTACCGTCCGGATTCCGCGCCGTCGTTCCCTGATCGCTCAATAACCGATGCCGATCATCAGCACGAATTGCCTGCGGCACCAGGAGCAATCCAAGTCGTTACGGATCGGGCGGATGTATCGGTCACGACGATAATCCTGTGACGCAGCGGACCGAATTCGCTGCGCTGCCCGGTGCCTGACATCAGGGGCCGCGGCCATTGCGTTTGCGGCTTCACCAGCGCCGACTGTAAATCCTGCAGCCGAGGCCGGGGCTGCTATCGACAGCACGCTCACAGCGGCGGCTGCCGCGGCGAACGACAACATCAGGCGACGGTAGCTGGCCATCGGAGAAACCTCCCGGTTGGCGCGAGGAACGCAGATTACGGCACAATCTGCATTAACCCACAACAATGTGGCAACCGTCAGAAGCCGACGCCAATAATTGCCTGGGTTCTGCCCCCGCCGCCGCCACCGCCGCTTACGATGCTCGGCCGGGCAACCGCCTGCTGGCGGACGCGCTGCGGTTCTGGCGCAGGCCGTGCCCGCCGCGGTTCCTCGCGATCGGGCTGGCGGCTGGTCTGCTTGCGCCGCGACCGCGCGTCCTCCTCGTCTTCATTCTTGCGCGAGGCAACGGCCGGCGCCTTCGGCTTCTCATCGGCGACGCAAGTCTCGCCCTTCAGCGTTTCGCCGCTCTTGCATTCGAGCGGGCAGACGCGGGTGGTATGCTTGGCCAATTCCGCAACCAGCTTCGTCGTCACGCTGACGTTCTCGGACGGCTGACCTGCGATCGACATGTACCGGCCGAGTGCCGCGCTGGTCGGCGCGTTCAGCGTACCGTCAACCTTGCCGCCGAAGCATCCGAGCCGGACCAGTTCGGTCTGCGCCGAGCGGACCAGTTCAGGTGAATTGGGTTGCGTCGCCGCGCGCTTGGCGGCTTCAGCCGTAAATGTGTTCAGCGCAGCAACGACGACGCCGCCAAGCCGATCACATTTGAGGGTCCTGGCGAAAGCTTTCAAATCCTCGATGCCCGACCCTTCACTGCCCTTGGCGGTGATCTGTTCGAGCTTGCCCTGCTCGTCCTTGCAGGTCGCCTCCCTCGCCGCGGCGATTTCGGCTTTCCTGCGCGCCTCTTCGGCTTCCCTCGCCTGCTTTTCGCTCGCAGCCTTGGCTTCGGCGGCTTCCTGCTCGGCCCTGCGCTTGTCTTCGTTTGCCTTGCGCTCGGCAGCCGCAGCCTTGGCCTTCTGCTCGGCTTCCGCCGCCTTGGCCTGCCGCTCGGCCGCCGCGCGCTGCGCCGCGGCTTCCGCGGCCGCGCGATCCTTTTCGGCCTGCTCGGCTTTCTGTTTGGCTTCGGCGGCCTTGCGTTCGGCTTCCGCGGCCCTCGCCTTCTGCGCGGCTTCAGCTTCCCGGGCGCGGCGCTCGTCGTCCTCGCGTTTTTTCGCCGCGACCTGTTCGGCCTTGCGCTGTTCCGCCAGGCGCCGCGCTTCTTCGGCCAGCCTTCGCGCTTCCTCCGCGGCCTTGCGCTGCGCCTCGCGCTCGGCGCGCGCCTGCTCCTCGCGTTCGTCAGCAGCCTTCTTCAGCACGTCAATCCGCTGCTGCGCGTTGATCGAGAGCGGTGAATCCGGAAACCGCCTGATGAATCTCTGCAGCGCGGCTGGATCGGCGGAATCCTTTATCCGGTCCCACTCCAGCGATTCTTTCGTCGGCGCCTCGCGGCTGGGTGCTGGCGGCTGCGGAAGTGCGGCGAGATTGACGTTGCCCTTGTTGCCCAGGGCCTCGATCTGGGCGCGCGCGAGGTCGGCATAGAAGCCGGTGGGGTGCGTGCCCAAAAACACTTCCCAGGCCCGCTTCGAGCCGATCTGCTGGACCAGTTCATAATCCGCCTTGACGTCACTGGCCGGCGCCTCTCGCGCCACCGTCGGCGCCGGCACCAGCGCGATATTGCCGCCGCCAAGCGAACCATAGACGAACGGCTCCTGCCGGCTGGCGGTCGATTTCAAAACCTCGTCCCGGACCCTCCCGAAAGCAAGGCGAACATCGAGACCAGGAACGGTGAGGTTTTTGAGAACCGCCGTCGTGAACGGACTGTGCAGACCGTCGCCGTCGTCGGCCGTCGAGCCGGCCTTCGCGGCGTAGGCGATCAGGGTGTCGGTGCTGGTCGGCTCGACCTTGCCGAGACCCGCCGATACCGCGCGGCTGGCGGTCTTCCGCTCCCGGCGCATCACCCGCACGAAAGGATTGTCGCGGCAGGCATCGAGAATGATCAGACGCAGGCGCTTGGCGCCGTCAGCCGAAGAGACCAGCCGCTCCAGCGGGATCGCCTCATCCTCCGCGTCGCGGTCGCTCGCGAGGCGCGCATCGATCGGAATGAGGTAATTGACCCCGCTGATTTCGAGGCCGTGGCCGGCGTAATAGACGACGGCGATGTCGGCTTGATCGGCAATGGTTTCGAACTTGCGGATCGCACGTTTGAATTCGAGGTTGCCCACATCGAGCTGGGTATCGACCGTGTCGAAGCCCGCGTCGCGAAACATCTTTGCGACCGAGGTCGCATCCCGCGATGGATTGGGTAGCTGCGGAACGGTCTGGTAGCTGGAGTTTCCGACGACCAGCGCCACGCGCTTCTCGGCCCATGCCGCAGTGGTGGCAAGCATCATCGCAAGGAAAAATCCCCCGATTGCCGCCAGCAATGAGACAAGGTGCTTAAACATTTTGTTTCGGCGCGAACTAATAATCCGCGCCACAAATCCCTTTCGGGCGTTCTCCGGGCAGAACGGCGGCATTCCCGAAATCTGCCGACGTCCAAAGCAATATCGTTTCGGCGGTCTCCAATCAATCCGGACGCAGAGACGCGCGGTCACGCCGATCAGGCCGTCAGTATGTCCTCGCATTTTGCCCCGCCCGGGCCCCGGCCAGCGTGATCTGCCTCACTAAATTGGGCCAATTCGACGAAACCGCAGGTCAGGATGGTTGGCCCATATTTCATTACCGCGCTGCCTACGGATTGAGCCGTGAATGTTGCTGGAATGGTACAGGGCCGAAGATTCAGCGATTTGGGCAATTCGCTGGCCAAAGCACGACTTTCGAGTCGCGTTCGCCTCATCTATTTTTAACGAAATTTTGAGTTGCGATTCTTTTTTGAGGACTTCGAGTAATGACCGTCCTTTTCCTGTCAGTTCGCCGCTCGGGCTTGTTCGCATGCGCTGGTCTTGCCGGCCTGGTTCTCGCCGCACAGCCCGTGTTCGCCCAAGCTCCGCCACCGCTCACCACATCGTTCCAGAACTGCACCACGACGCAGGTGGCAACCCCATTCACGATCACCAACATCGGCACGTTGGCGATCCCGACCAGCGCCACCACCGCAGCCATTTCGGCTGCGATCGGCAGCGTCAATACGGCGTTCCTGACCCAGCAAGGCAGCGCCTTCGTGTCGGCGCCGGCCGATCCCGCGCCTGACCAGCCCGGCGGAGGCGTATGGGCGCGCGGCGTCGGCGGCCAGGTGAACATCTCGTCCACCTCGAATTCGGTCGGCATTTCCACCCAGGGCGGCGCCGTGATCAATACGGCGACGACCAACTGTAACAACTCGCAGCGCCAGACCTTCGCAGGCGCGCAGGTCGGCACTGACATCGCGCGCCTCAACTATGCCGGCTGGAATCTCCATCTCGGCACCACGGCCGGCTATCTCAACTCGCGGACGTCGGACAATGCCGGCTTCGGCAACGAATTCGACGTGCCGTTCTGGGGCGCCTATTTCGTCGCCACCAAGGGCCGCTTCTTTGCCGACCTGATGGTTCGCCAGGAGTTCTACAATATCAACCTGAACAACCCGGCATTCGCCTTCACCAACCAGCCGATCGGGGCGCACGGCTATTCGATCTCGGCGTCGACGGGCTACAATTTCGATCTCGGCCAGGGCTGGTTCATCGAGCCGTCGGCAGGCTTCATCTATTCCAGGACCTCGGTCGATCGCTTCACCGCGCCCGGCGTCGCCGGCGCCGGCTTCACCGGCATCACCGGCGTCGTTCAGACCAACGAGGTCGAGAGCCAGATCGGTCGCGCCTCTTTGCGGGTCGGCAAGGCCATCGCAACGCCGACCGTGATCTGGCAGCCCTTCGGTTCGGCAAGCGTATTCCACGAATTCGCGGGCGACGTCACATCGAACTACACCTCGCTGAACGCCCAGCTTCCCGGCCCGGTGCCCTTCAACTACAACCAGACCACGTCGACGTCCCGCGTCGGTACCTATGGCCAGTATTCACTCGGCCTCGCCGGTCAGATCGTCAACACCGGCTGGCTCGGCTTCGTGCGCGTCGACTATCGCAACGGCAACAATATCGATGGCTGGACCGGCAACGCCGGCATTCGCTACCAGTTCACGCCCGAGACGCTTGCTGCGGTCATGCCGGTCAAGGTCAAGGCGCCCCGCGCGGCCCTGATCGCGGTCACCAACTGGACCGGCTTCTACGCCGGCGGCTTCTTCGGCGCCGCCGGAGGCCGCACCGACATCGCGTTCCCCAACTCGCCCAGCGCCACCAACAGGCCGTGGGTGTTCGGTCCAATTGGCGGCCTGCAGGCCGGCTATAACTATCAGTTCGCCAACAACTGGGTTGTCGGCGTCGAAGGCGACATCGCCTGGGCCGACGTCCATGGCGGGCGAAGCGCCGGCCTCGACTTCAACAATCTCGGCTTCAACTCGGCCTATTTCGTCCTCCAGGACAAGACCTCGTGGATGGCGACGGCGACCGCCCGCGTCGGTTATTCCTGGGGCCGGACGCTCTATTACGTGAAGGGCGGCGCCGCGTTCGAAGACAGCCGCGTCAGCGCGACCTGCTTCAATCCGCAGGGAGGCGCGCTGAACGTACCCAATCTTTGTACCAACCAGGCAGGCGTCGTGTTCGCCAACGGCACCGGGTTCGGCACCTCGAGCACCCGCGTCGGCTGGACCATCGGCTACGGCGCCGAGTTCGACCTCGGCAACAACTGGTCGGCCAAGGCCGAATACGACTACCTTTCGTTCGGCCGCCACACCGCGCTGGCGTCCGACGGCACCACGATCATGGCCGACCGGTCCGACATCAGCCAGGTGAAGGTCGGGTTGAACTACCGCTTTTCGCCCGCAACGGTTATCGCCAAGTATTGAGGCCGGACGGACGGCCGGGCAAAGACCCGCCAAATCGGGGATTGACAGGGCGATCGCCACCCGCGATCGCCCTGTTTCGTTTCCCTCCGCGTGGCAAGTCTGGTCTGGCCATCTCGACAAGCCTGCCTAAGGTGTATAGACGAGCGCGGCGCAATCCGGCGCCACCCAAGAGTTTGTCGTCCGATGGCCACTACCAAACGATACGACCGGATCGCCTTTGTCGCGAGCGCGAGCGACGAGGCACAGGCCGCGCTGGCGCAGTTGACGAAGATCTACGGCAATCACGATGCCGGCGACGCCGACGTCGTGGTGGCGCTCGGCGGCGACGGATTGATGCTGCAGACGCTGCACGCCCATATGCGCTCGGACAAACCGATCTATGGGATGCATCGCGGCACGGTCGGTTTCCTGATGAACGAGTTCACCACCCACGACCTGCATACGCGGCTGGCGGCGGCGCGGGAATCCCTGATCAACCCGCTGCTGATGCGCGCCACCGACATCCACGGCGCGGTGCATCTGCATCACGCCATCAACGAAGTCGCGCTGTTTCGCCAGACCAACCAGGCCGCGCATCTGCGCATCCTGATCGACGAACACGAGCGGATGGCGGAATTGATCGCCGACGGCATCCTGGTGGCGACGCCAGCCGGCTCCACCGCCTATAATCTCTCGGCACAGGGTCCGATCCTGCCGATCAACGCCGCGCTGCTGGCGCTGACCCCTATCAGCGCGTTCCGTCCGCGCCGCTGGCGTGGCGCCCTGCTCCCCAACTCCGCGTTCGTTGTCATTGAGGTGCTCGAGGGCGAGAAGCGTCCGGTTGCGGCGGCCGCCGACCACGACGACGTGCGCGATGTCCGCCGCGTCGAGGTGCTGTCCGACAAGACAATCTCGATGCGGATGCTGTTCGACCCCGGTCACAGTCTCGAGGAACGCATCCTGCGCGAGCAGTTCGGTTCCTGACCGCGGGAAACCTGTACCGGCGTGAAAAAATCGCGCCATCGGATGGCCAGCCAAGACCACTTTCGCAACCATTCTTTAACGGGCGCCGCCATATGGTTAACGCCAGTATACCGTTTTGCTTGGCCGGGCCGCCCCTATGTATCGCATCGACTTCAATAAGCTGCGATTTCTGATTTGCGACGACAATCCGCACATGCGCCGCATCCTGCGGACGCTGCTGCACTCGTTCGGCGCGCGCGAGGCCTATGAGGCCGAGGACGGCGCCACCGCGCTCGAAATGTACAGCCACTACGTACCCGACATCGTCATCACCGACTGGGCGATGCCGATCTTCGACGGCCTCGAACTGGCGCAGATGATCCGGCAGCCGGAATCCAAGGGCAACCCCTACGCGCCGATCATCATGCTGACTGGCCATTCGGAGAAGCGCCGCGTCACGGTCGCGCGCGATGCCGGCGTCACCGAGTTTCTGGCCAAGCCGATCTCGGCCAAGGGGCTGTACCAGCGCATCCTCAACGTCGTCGCTAATCCGCGCCCGTTCATCAAGACCAAGACCTATTTCGGTCCGGACCGCCGGCGCAACACCAGCAATGCCTATATCGGCCCCGAGCGCCGGGTCGGCGGCGAGATGGAAGTGATGCAGCAGCCGTCGCTGCTCGACAAGGCGCGGTCGAGCATCTAGGCGCACCCTGGAGACACCATCATGGCGAACAAAAAGCCCGGGACGCTGCAGATCAAGTCGTTCGGCGATCACCACGTGATCACGCAGCCCAATCCGCTGCGCAACGTGCTGCTGCGCGTTCCCGAATCCGACCTCGACGACCCCATCGGGCGCGCGGAAAAGGCGCTAGCGGAGCTGTCCGGTGAATTCAAGAACTGGATGACGATCGAGGCCGACCGGCTCTCAGCCGCGCATGCCGCCATTGTCCGCGACGGCTTCACCGTCGAGAACCGGGAAGAACTGTTTCGCGCCGCCCATGACATCAAGGGCGACGCCGCCACGTTCGGCTTCCCCTCCGCGGGGGCGGCCGCCGAAAGCCTCTGCCGCATCATCGAACACGCGCCCGACCTAGACCAGGTCCCGGCCGAGTTGATCACCCATCACATCAACGCCATCCAGGCGATCGTGCGCGAACGCACCAAGCTCGACACCGCCGTGGTGGCCAGCAAGCTGAGCAAGCAGCTTCGTGGGGTCGCCGACGAATTTCTGCTGATGGTCAACCGCGACCGTCCCGAGCATCTCGAAGCGATCCTGGCGCCGAGCATCGTGCCGGCGGAGTAGATCTCTCCTCCCGTCATTGTGAATTTGTAGGGTGGGCAAAGGCGCATTCTGCCGTGCGCACCATTCTTGCTCGATCGCAAATGGTGGGCACGCTTCGCTTTGCCCACCCTACGAATTCTGCGCTCGCAGAACCGACACCGCGTGTGTGAGTGCGGAGTTGCCTACGCCGCGATCAGATCCCGCACCGGCGGCACGTGCGCCTCGTCGGCAACCAGCTCTTCGCAGAACATGCGGGCTTCTTCGCGCGCGGACTCGGTCGCGAAGCGCCGCAGCAGGATCAACAGCGGTTCGGCCACCCTGCCGTCGGTCTCGCAATGGGTCAGCACCCGCTCGACCATGCGGCGGCGCAATCGCGCGGCGCCGCCGACCGTATCGACATAGCCGGTTTCGTGGCTGACCTCGAGCGCTACACGGAACGCGGCGAAGGTGGATTCGGGAAGACCCGCACGGATCAGGAGCGCCTGCAGGCTGGCGCCGCCGCGGTCATGCAACAGCGCCGTGACGCGGGCCAGCGGCAGATCGGCCAATTCGGCCAGCGCGGCATCGAACAGTTCGAGATTGCCCGACAACAGCGCGCGCAGGATCAGGCCCGCGGTCAGCTGTCCGGTAGCGCGCAAATGCTGGACCAGGCCCTGCATTTCCGCACCGCGCGACTGTGCCGCAATATTGATGGTCGAGCGCTCGCGCGCTTCGCTGGCGAGCCGCCCTGCCCGGTCGGCGCTCAGCCAGTTGCGCGCGACGGCGAATTGCGCCAGCGTCTCGGAGAGCTTGGCGACCAGCGCGGCGCGCGTGGCGGCGGGCAGGCCTTCCAGCACCAGCATCGATTCCCGGATCGCGGCAAGATGACCGTGACGTTCGACGATGCGGTCCCACGAAAACGGCGCCAGTTCGGCATAGGCGTTTTCGATCAGTTCAAGCGCTGCGGCGGCCGAGCCGACTTCGGCAATCGCGGCGGAGACCGAGGGCGGCAGGTTGATGCGGCGGGCGATCGCGCATTGCATGTCGCTGTTGCCGGTCGCCACGATGTCGACGAGATCGGCATCGATCAGAAGTGGTGAATGTTCGAGCACCGGCACCGCAATCGAGGGCTGATCGACCGCCAGCGCCTGCACGATGGCCGCCGGCGCGTCTGCGCTGCGCGAAAATACTTCCGCCATCGCCTGGCGGACCAGCGGGGAAGGATCGTCGAGCAGCATCAGCAGCGCGCCTTCGGCGGCGATGCGGTCATCCGCACTGAGATCTGAAATCAACCAGGCCCGCGCCAACGCCCGCGTCGCCTCTGCCCGCTCGCCTGCCGGAGCGGTACGAATCCAACTGATGAACTGCCGAACGATCATGGTCCTGGCTACGCAACCTGTGACGACACCGTGACGCGGTGCCACTATTAGAAAAAATAAACCATGACGCTTAACAAAGGGTTCACCATAAACGGCTGGTTTCGTTGACGTTTTGTTAAGGGTGCGAAGACGGCGGGCCGGTATCGGGTAACGCCTGCCGACACGGCGAGGCGAAGCCTAGCCGCTGAACGTGCCGTTGCGGTCGCTGAAAAGATCGAGCCGTCCCGGCGCGCGGACCTCGGGCGTTGCCGATGCAACCTTGCCCCACAATTCCTGCACCGCCGGCGAAATCGGCTGCGTGCGCTCGCCGGCCTGGAACAGCGAGCGGAAGATCGGCTCTGGTGGCTCCGCGCCGGTTTGGAGACCGGTCTGCGAGCCCGCCGCGACCGGCGTCACGCTGCGCTGATCCGGAAAGCTCGAGAGATAGGCGGCGTTGTCGATCGCTGTCGCCGCTGGCGCAACGTTGCTCACAACCGTCACGCGCCGCGGCAAGTCGCCGCCCGCAGCGGCCATTGCCGTGCGCGTCACCGGCGAATTGGCAGCGGCCTCGTAGCGCGTGTTCAGCACCGAATAAACCTGGGAGACGCTGCGCGGCTGCCCGGAGCGGTCATAGAAGATCGACTGGTTGGCGGCGGCGGCATTGGGAAACATCTGCGCGGCGGAAGCGTTCGGCCTGTCTTCGGCGCTCTGGATCAGCTTGCCGGCGCCACCGACGCCCATGAAATGCGCCATATAAAGTTCGGCGTCGGTCGGGCGGCGACCGATCTTGCCGGTCAGCTTGAAACTATTCGACTGGGTCAGCACCGCCGCCATCGACGAGGCGGCGTCCGGATCATCGCGCAGCTTCATGATCGCGGCGCGTGCCGAGGGGTCGTCGACCGAATAGCTCCCCGAGGAATCCTTGGTGATGGCGTCGGCATATTTGCCGTAACCGAGATGCTCGCCCGCCTCTTTCACCGTGCCGAGCCAGGTCTGGTCAATGAACTGGAACAGCCCGCGCGCCGACGAGGTGGTCGCGGCGGCCTTCGGATTGAAATTGGATTCCATCTTCGCGGTGGCGAGCAGATATTCGAAGCTGGCGCCGGTGGTTGAGGCGGCCTGCCTGATCGAGCCGGCGACCCTGGCGCGTGCGGGATCGACACCTGCCGCAGCCGTGGCGCTTGTTGTGTCGACCGCCATATCTCTGGTGCTCTGCTCCTCGCGAAATCTCGCGCGGACCCTCACGGCACTGGCAATCAGTGCCTATACGCGGCCGAGACTGCCGCATTTATGGTTAATGAGGCGTTAAGCGCCCCGCCGCCCAAAAAAGGCCGGGCAAAGCCGCCGCCATGATTGCGGAACTGCTCTAGCGCCGCACGGCAAGCCTTTTCACGGCTGGGCTTCGTAATACCGGGCGACCTGATCGATCTCGTCCGCCGTCATCTGACGGGCGATATTGCGCATCTGCTGGCTGATGTCGTTCCGCCGGGTGCCGGCCGCAAAGGCGTGCAGTTGCGCCTTGATGTAGACGGCCGACTGACCACCAAGCCAGGCGCTACCGGCCTTGTTGTCGATGTCGCCATGGCAGGAGCCGCACGGCGGAATGTTCCGCATCGGCGCGCCGATGGTGACAATTGCAGGCGCCGGCATCGCCGGATCGAGCTTGTCCGACGGCACGCGCGGCAGATAGGCGTAGTAAGCCGCGATATCCAGCATGTCCTGAGTGCTGAGGTTGGCGGCGAATGGACTCATGACCACATTGACCCGCGCGCCGGTCTTGAAATCGACCAGTTGCTTGTAGGTGACGGCGGCAAATTGCCCGGCGAGGTTCGGCGAATTGGCGTCGCTGACACCTTGCGGCCCGTGGCAGATCGCGCAGCGTTGCGCCAGTGTCGCGCCGCGGCCGATCGAGACCTGGTCGTGTCGCGTCAGCATCTCCGACGTCATCACCACAATCGACGTCTTGAAGTCAGGCTGGATGGCATCGCCCTGCTGGGAAGCGCGCGGCACGCCGGCCGCGCTGCAGATGGCATCCCAAATGCTGCTCAGTTTCAGGTCCGCCTGCGCCAGCGGCAGCCAGATCAGGCCGGCCAATGCGGCAAGCACCGCAATGGCGGCCGTCACGCCGACGCTCGCGCTGAACCACGGATTGCGCAACGAGAACAGCGGCTGCTCGCTCATCGGCTCGCTCCGACATAGACCGCGGGTACGTTGGTTTCTTTCATCACCATCAGTTGCGCGATCGGATAGCCGTAATTGACCACCGTGAGCCCGACCATCAGCGCAAGCCAAAGCCCAAAACTGTTCAGCGCGACCGGAATTCGCGCCGGCATGTGCAAGGGCACGGCAAACCGGTAGGCGCCCGCCTCGCTTGCCGCCGATCGCTGGCCGCGGATCAGCACGGTGAGAAACAGGATGCCCGAGACGAGGAGAATGAATCCGCCGATCGCCGACATCACCACCGAGAACGCCTGCGGCGAGATCGCCGGATTGGCGTAGTCGTAGAACGCCATGCGGCGCGGCATTCCGAGGATGCCGACATAGTGCCACGGGAACGTCGTGACCATCATGCCGATGAACCACAGCCAGAGCTGGGCTCGCATCATACCGAAACTTTCCAGCGCGCGGCCGGTGAGATGCGGCCACAGATCATAGGCGATCGCGAAATACATGATCACGATGGCGCCGCCGAAGATCAGGTGGAAATGCCCGGTGATCCATTGCGTGTTGTGGACGGAGGCATCGAGCTGATAGCTCATGTTGATCAGCCCGCCGGCGCCGCCGAAGCCGAGCATGACGAGCGACAGCGCGGTCGCCAGCATGATCGGATTCTTCCAGGGCAGCGCGCCGACCCAACCGAACGCACCCCTGCCCCCGCGCAGGCGGCTGGCGATTTCGGCCGAGGCGCAGATCGTGAACACCGTCAGCAGCGTCGGCAGCGCCACCAACCCGGTGAATACCGAATGGATGTACTTGAAGCCGGCGCCGACCTGCGGATCGGCAAACAGATGATGCACGCCGATCGGCATCGCCACGACGACAAACAGGATGAAGGCAATCCGCCCCATCGCGTCGCTGTAGAGCCGGCCGCCGATCGCGCGCGGGAAGATCGTGTAATAGGCGATATAGGTCGGGATCAGCCAGAAATAGACGATCGCGTGCAGCGTCCACGAGAAGAACACGCGCGCCAGGCCGGCATCGATGGTCGACCTCAGGCCGAGCGCGACGGGCAGGATCTGGAAAATGATCTCTAGCGCCGCGCCAACCGCAGTCCAGCCCCAGAGATAGGCCCCCGCGACATTGGCGAACATCGCCAGCGGCACCGGCTTGTCCGGATTCTCGCGCTTCCAGGCGGCCATATTGACCGGCATCAGCACGACCCAGATCCATGAGCCGACCACCACCATCACGACGCCGATGTAATAGAAGGGATTGCCGACCATCGGCGGATAAAAAGTGTAGAGCACCGAGGCCAGGCCCAGCGAAACCGGGATCATCGCCACCACGGCGCCTGCGGCGACCAGGAAGAAACCGGCCCAGGCCCAGCGGCGGCCGATCAGAGGCTTTTCCAGCGCCGATTCCGTGATCGCATAGCCAAAGCCCATCGCGATCAGGGTCGGGAATACATACCCCATCACCGAGCCGTGCGCGGTCACCGAGCGGTAATAGAATTCCGGGTTGAAGTGCCAGACATTCAGCGGGCTGCGGACGAACATCTGCCAGGCGCCCAGCACCAGCGCGGCGCCGAACACGATGAAGGCGAGCCAGAAATGCGAGATGATGAGGCGCTTGTTAGTCAACACAGGTCAGCCTCCGTCGCGTGGCGGCAAGCTTCGCAAAGGCGTCCTTGTCCACCACCCTCACCTTGCCCCACATGCCCTGATGGCCGATGCCGCAGAATTCCTGGCACGGCATCACGTGCTCCCCCGGCGCCTTGAAGCGGATCGGCAACTCGGCGACATAGCCAGGCACCAGCATGGTGTTGATGTTGGTGCCCTCGATCAGGAGGCCGTGCACCACGTCCGCACTTGTCGTGCGCAAGGTGATCGGAGTCTCCGCGGGCACCACGATGCATTGCGGCGTGAACGAATATTGCTGCCCGATCGCGCGCACGGTGACCGAACCGTCGGCCTCGAGCGTAGAGCCGAGGTTGCTTTCGACGAATTCGCCGGACAGATGCAGCGTCTTGGGATCGGAGGTTTCGACCCGGCCCTGCGGCATCGTCGCCTTGTGAAGGCCGATGAAGGTCGCCATGCCGACCAGCACGCCGACGATCACGATCGACAGGATCGCCCATCGCCGCTCGATCCGGGCCGCAACCGCTTCGCCGACACCGTGATCCGTATCGCTCACCATATCAGACGCTCCTGGGCAAAAAGACCAGAAGATAGAATGCAAACCACAACCCGATCACGATCGCGGTCGCGATGCCGGCAACCGCAATGGCGCCGCCCGGACCGGAGCGGACGATGGCGTCGACGCGCTCCTCTTCGGAACCCAGCGTCGACGATTGCGGCGGGGATGAATTGATCATGACGCCCCTCAGTTCAGCGTTGCCGCACGAAGTTCATTGGCCTGTCGCGCCGAGACAGCCGCGCCGCGATTGCCCCAGGAGGTGCGGATGTAGGTCACGACGGCCGCGACCTCGTCGTCGGACATCCGGTGCGCAAACGGCGGCATGCCGTAGGGCATCGGATTTCCGGCCGTGCCCGGCGGATAGCCTCCATTGAGTACCATCCGGATCGCGTTGACGGCGGAGGCCATCTGGATCGACTGGTTGCCTGCAAGCGGCGGATAATGCGGCGGCATGCCGAGCCCTTCCGCGCCGTGGCAGCTCGCGCATTCGCGGTCGTAAATCTGCTTGCCGAGCGACATCAGCAGGCTGTTTTCCGCCGAAGGCAACGGCGCTGCCGGCTTGTCCGGCGACGTGCCCTGCGCCAGGCTCTTCAGATATACCGCCATCGCGCGGGTATCGTCGTCGTTGAGATATTGCAGGCTGTTGTAGACGACTTCCGCCATCGGCCCGTAGACTGCACCGCGCACGGAGACGCCCTTGCGCAAATAGTCCGAGATTTCCTCAATGGTCCAGTCGCCGAGACCGGCTTCCTTGTTCGATGTCAGCGACGGCGCGTACCAGTTCTGCATTGGGATCAGCCCGCCCTCGAAGGCCTGCGATTCCGAACTGCCGCCCAGCGCATTGATCGCGGTATGGCACATTCCGCAATGGCCGAGGCCTTCGACCAGATAGGCGCCCCGATTCCAGTCCGCCGACTTGGTCGGATCGGGCTTGTAGACGCCTTCCTTGAAGAACAGCGTGCGCCAGCCGAGGATCAGCGAGCGATTGTTGAAGGGAAATTTCAGATCATGCTCGCGGTTACGCTGTTTCACCGGCGGGACCGAGCGCAAATAGGCGAAGATGGCGTCGCTGTCCTCGCGAGTGACCTTGGTGTAGGACGCAAACGGCATCGCCGGATAGACCAGCCCGCCGTCGGGGAAACGTCCGTTATGCATCATCTGGAAGAACTGGTCGGACGTCCACGTGCCGATGCCGGTCTGCGGATCGGGCGTGATGTTGGAAGTGTAGAGCGTGCCGAATGGCGTCTTCATCGGCAGGCCGCCGGCAAAGGTCTTGCCTTCGCGCGCGGTGTGACAGGCGATGCAGTCGCCGGCGCGCGCCAGATATTCGCCCTTGGCAATCAGCGCCGCATCCTGCGCTGACACGGGCGACGCGCCGGCCAACAGCAACGATACGAGGAAAGCCGGGAGCAGAGCTTTCAAGGTTCTCGGCATATGCACGATCTCCCCTTCAGTTCGGCTGGCTGCCGCAGGCCAGCGGCATCGGCAGGCTGCCGTGCTCGGCAAAGGACGGGTCAGTCGGCGCCGGCCGCGACGACAGATAGGCCGCAACGGCCTTGACGTCGTCTTCGGACAGAAGGCCTGCGACAATTTGCATGCAGTCCGGTGCAGCGGCGGTCCGGGTGCCGTAACGCCAGCCGCCGAGCTGCGCGCTGATGTAGGCGGCGCGCAGGCCAAGCAGGCCGGGTATCGCCGGCTCCATGCCGCCGAACGTCGAGCCGTGGCAACTCGCGCAGGGCGGAACGCCGCGCTGCGGATCGCCATTGACGGCAAGCGATTCACCGCGCGCAAGGATCTCCTTGCTGACGGTAGGCGGGGTGGGCGGCGGGAACGGCGGCCGCAGCGAGGCAAAATGTTCGGCCATCTGCTTGAGGTAGGGGTCGGGCAGAAAATCCAGCAGATAGTTCATCGGCGGATATTTGCGGCGCCCTTCCCTGAACGCTACGAGTTGATTGTAGAGGTAGCCCGCGGGCTTTCCCGCCAGCCGCGGAAAATACACGTCGCTGGTGCCCTCGCCTTCCGCGCCGTGACAGGACGCGCAGGCGAGCACCCTTGCCGCCATCGTGTCGGGCGGCTGCGGAGTGGTCTGCGCTTGCGCCACGCCCGGCGAAAGCACGATCGAAGCAAGAAGGGAAAGTATCGGCAAAAATCGATGCGTCACCGTCAGACCCCATCTCAACCACGAGATGGAACTTTCGCACATCACACCGAGGGAGGCAACGCAGCTTCGGGTATAGGGTGCCTATGCCCATCGTCCACGGATCAATTGAATCTATTTGCGATAGACCTTGTCTGCATCGAATTGCCTGTCCGCATCGACGAATGACAACCGCGTGTCACCATCGGCCGCATCGATCTTGCGGTAGAAACAGGAGCGCCGCCCGGTGTGACAGGCCGCACCGGTCTGCTCTACCCTGATCCAGACCGCATCCTGGTCGCAATCCATGCGCATCTCGACCACGCGCTGGGTGTGACCTGATGTCTCGCCTTTCCGCCACAACGCATTGCGCGAACGGCTGAAGTACCAGGCCTCGCCGCTCTCGATGGTCTTGCGCAGCGCTTCGTCGTTCATGTGCGCGACCATCAGCACGTCGCCGGTCGCGGCATCGGTCGCGACACAGGTCACGAGCCCTGACGCGTCGAATTTGGGCTGGAAGGTCAGCCCCTCTTCGCGGTCATGATCATGTTTTGAAGTGGACACGGTCGGCCTCGCGGATCCATAGCGTTTTCAAGCGAAGTGGACGCCGGTTCGCGTGAAGAAAACGCGTCAATAGAGAGATGCGGCGAGGTTACCGGCTCGGTCCTCGCACCAGGGACAGGAAACGCTGCTGTTCCGCCGGATTGTCGCGGAACATGCCGGTGAACCGGCTGGTGAACGTCGTCGCGCCATGCTTGGCGACGCCGCGCACCGACATGCAGGTATGCTCCGCCTCGATCAGCACGGCAACGCCACGGGGTTTCAGGACCTCGTCGATCGCGGCCGCGATCTGGGCGGTCAGGTGCTCCTGGGTCTGCAGACGGCGGGCGAAGATATCGGTCAGCCGCGCCAGCTTGGACAGTCCCACCACCCGCTCCACCGGCGTATAGGCGATATGCGCCCTGCCATAGAACGGCATCATGTGGTGCTCGCACTGCGAGGTGAATTCGATGTCGCGAATCAGGACGAAATCGTCATAGCCGGCGGTTTCGCCGAATGTGCGATCCAGCACCTCGGCCGGGCACTGGTGGTAGCCCTGATAGAGTTCGTCGAAGGCTTCGACCACCCGGCGCGGCGTATCCAGGAGGCCCTCGCGGCCGGGGTTTTCGCCGATATAGCTAAGTAACGTGTGCACGGCCTGTTCCGCCTCGCCGCGCGAGGGGCGCGGCAGGTCGGCGCGAACGGCGGCCGCCAGGAATTCGGCCGGATCGAGCTCAGCCGGGCGGGTTTCCGGGGCCACATCGGGCGACTTCACTTCGGAATTCTTGCCTGGGCGGAGGGATTTGATCAAAGCGTCCATGTCTTCTCCGTTCGACCGGCCACAAAGGCCGGAGTGTCACCGGGCAGACGGGGCGGGTTTGCCGCCGGGCGCCTGAGTCCCATCCAAAAAACGCCGGCGGCCAAACCGGTTTTCATTATCGGGCCGCCTTCGGCGAACGGGCGGGCTGTTTTTCCGCCGTTCCTGTCCATATATAGGACGATGAAACCCAGCCGCCAAGGGCGCTTAGACTGCCGCCCGGGACACCTGATCTCATGCTGAACGACATCTATAACAAGCGGATCATCGAACTCGCGGGGAATATCCCCCGCCTCGGCCGCCTCCCCGACCCCCACGCCAGCGCCACCGCCCATTCCAAGCTGTGCGGTTCGACCGTCAAGATCGACCTCAAGATGGACGGACCCGTGGTCACCGACTTCGCCCATGACGTGAAGGCCTGCGCGCTCGGCCAGGCCTCCTCCTCAATCATGGCAAGCCATGTGGTCGGCTCGACCGCGGATGAGTTACGTGAATTGCGCGAAACCGTGCGCAAGATGCTGAAGGAAAACGGTAGTCCGCCGCAAGGAAAATGGGCCGACATCGCCCTGCTCGAACCGGTGCGCGACTACAAGGCCCGGCACGCTTCAACCATGCTGACCTTCGATGCTGTGGTCGACGCCATCGGCCAGATAGAGGCAAAGGCCAAGCAGCCGGCGCAGGCGTAAGCGCCCGCCTCACCTACCGTCGTCATACCCCGCGAAGGCGGGGTATCCCGTACGCCGGGAATTCTCGATCAATCACAAGCGCCGCCGCGTACCGGATCATCCGCTTTCGCGGATGATGACACTGTCCGGACGATACAGTTATTTCTGCTGCGGCTGGGCCGGCGCGCTCGCCGAGCCGCCGGTCGGAACCGCGGCCTCGGCGGTCTTGGTGGACTTGCTGGGCTGCGGCTGCGCATCCCCCTCGACGGTGGAACTGACGAAGCGATCCTGCTGCGGCTTGGCAGGCTTCGCCTCAGCCATCGGCACGCCCGCGTTGTCCTGCAGGAACACGTCGGCAACCGCGTCGGTCGTGACGAGATTGGCGAGTCGCAACTCGGTACGCGACAATTCGTGCAGGTCCTCCCACGGCGGGACACTGAGTGCGAGCGAGAGCAGATCGCCGGTGCCGCCCATGTCAAAGGTGTATTTCGTGAGACGGCCGATGTCGCGCTGCACGATCATCAGATCCTGCGCGGTGTAGCTTGCCGCCTTGGCGTCGTCGGCGCGATCACCCATCCAGATCTGGTGCACGCGAACATGCGCGACCGGCGGCACATAGCGGGTCTTGCCCGAGAGCAGCAGGAACACGCACATCGACTCGCAATAGGCTTCCGGCGCTACGCTGGGACGTTCGCCATTCGGGGTCTGCGTACGTACGGTGGCGCCGACCGTGGTCAGCGCGCCGAGACTGCGGAATCGTCGGCCGAGCGTGATGGAATCGTTGACCGAGCCACCGCTGGAATCCAGCACGATAGTTGCGCCGGCGAGCTGGCGGCCCTTAGCGAATTCTTCAAACTCCCGCGGACTATCCGAAGTCACGATGCCAACCGCCGAGACCCAGCCCCGGCAATCCGGCTGGCACGCATTCCATTTGAAATGCATCGGCTGCTTGCGTTCTTCGAGGGTGCCGCCCGCATATGCCGAATTGCCCAGCGTCGTGATCGCGCCGGGGATTGCGAGACAAACGGCGGTAGCGCCAAGGAGCGCCCAACCGCGAAATTTCAGCGAGCCGACAAACTTCAATTTGGTTCCTTCCCCCAAGCCCCGCGACCGAGCATTGGCAATGGCCCCATTTCAACGCGACGTGATTCTGTCATCGAAGCACCGCGGAAACGGTAACGGTACTGACATGTATCGTCCATAATACCTTGGCCTCCCCCGGCGTTTTGCGGTGCGATAGTTGCAAACTGTGGCGTAAATATCTGCGCGCATTGAGTTCCTTACTTGGGAACGCCCGCAAAACTACGTACATAGTTGAGCATGGCGCCCGCGGACCATTCATCGTCACATCAAAAACTCTGCACGGATTGTGCCAACACCGCGCGTCGTCTGCCGCGCAATGCCGGACGCGCGCTGATCTGGATCTACCGGCATACGCTGTCGCCGCTGGTCGGCTACAACTGCCGGCATCTGCCGACCTGTTCGGTGTATGGCGACGAAGCGATCGAGCGCTTCGGCCTGTGGGGCGGCGGATGGATGACGCTGGCGCGCATCCTCCGCTGCCAGCCTTTTGGCACGTCCGGCATCGACAACGTGCCGCTCACAACGCCGCCCGGCGCGCGGTGGTATCTGCCGTGGCGCTATGGACGTTGGCGCGGCGTCAACGCATCATGATCCTGCATTGCTGATGCGCGGGAACTTTGGTTCCGCCATCTGCGTTGATCGGATGCTCCCTCAGGGAGGATACAACGATGCGCTGGAAAACCAGCCACCATGGTCATGATCCACGGCTGCACGACCTGCTCGCAATCCTCGCGCTGCTCGTCGTCATTGTCGGGGCGTGGCAATATTTCGGCAGCCATTCCGAACCACCCAGCAAGGCGGCCTTCATCGTACCGAGCCAAAGCGTGCGCTGGTGACGTCAGGTTTCTAACGCCAGAACGGCCAGAAATCCGGTAGCGGCCGCGAGCCTATATACGCCCGCGGCTTGCGCGGAGGTGGCGAGGCCCGTTGCGCCGCAGCCGCTGCTGCGGCGTCGATGGCAGGCGTACCGTCGTCGGCCAGCCTGACCGACAGCAGCACATTCGTTTCATGGGTACGCCATCGATAGCCGATACCGAAATCGATCGGCTGCGCGCGGCGGAACAACTCGGTGTAAGACCGCTGATACGTTCCCGGGAATTTGTCGATCGGCCCGAGGTAGCGGCCGAACGGGAAGAGGCGCCACTTCGTCGTGCTGTAATAAGCCAGCGGAATTCCTGAATCGTCCTGGATGATGGTGGCGCTGTTGTTGAGCAGGAAGTTACGCACGGTGGTGAAATTGCCGGAATGCAGCAGATAGGACGCGCTCTTGATCAGACTGTTGCCGGGTCCGAGCGTCTCGCAGAACTTCAGGAAGCCGCTTGCCTTGACGCCGGAGTTGGAGAGATCGGTCGAGAAGTAATACAGCGTCTTTTCCTTACCGTCGCTGCCGGCGAAGATGATGCGGACACCGCGCACGGCATTCGCCCCGGGATTCTCGCCGGCGAAATACGCCGCGCCGTTGCTGTCCAGCGCAACCGGACCGACACTCTTCACGGTCATGCCCGAGCGCGCCAGGAACACGTAGAGGATCGGTAACGTCCCGCTGATCTGGCCCGCCTGCAGATCGCCCTTCATGTCCTTGGTGATGAAGAAACTGAAACTCAGGATCGATCCCAGCGAGCGCTCGACGTTGTGGAGCGCCGACGCGACGCCGCCGCGAGGCAATCTCGAAAGGTCAGGCACCGCGCCGACCGGCTCGAGCGCACTCAGCACATAGGTCGATGCCTTGGAATAGAACGCGTTCGCGTAGAGGAAGTCCGGGCCTGAGAACATGTAGAACATGGTCGGCCGAGGCGCCGCCAGATTGGTATCCGCCCAGGCACGGATCTTCGATATCTGGCGCTGCTCGAGTTGCCCGAACGCGCTGTCGAAAAATCTGGCGTGACGTTGCCAGGCCGCCTCCTGGGTGAGCGGCGCGAGCGGCGAATCCGCCGACGGCATCATGCCCGCCAGGAATTTCGCGGTATCGTCCACCGTTGCGGTTTGGGCGTGGACGGCAGGCCCGGCCGCCAGCAGCACGACCGCAGCAAGCATCGCCGTTCTCAGGGAATGCAGCATGTTCATTCGCGACCTGCTGCGACCACGGGAGCCTGATCCGGCCGCTTGCGCAAGGCGGCATAGACCAGGAGACCTGAACACAGGATCAGGAGACTTAGCAGCGACTGCAAAGGACGTTCGGTCAACAGGTAGTACATCATGAATCCGGTCACGAGCAGGAAAACCACAGGCGTTACCGGGTATCCCCATGCGCGGTAGGGCCGCGGCAGATCGGGATGCGTGATGCGCAGCTTGATCACGCCGAGCACGGTGAAGAACGAGCAGAACAGCAGCGCGAACTGGATGAAGTCGAGCACCGCCTCGAAGCTGCGCGTAAACAGCAGCAGGCTTGCGACCGTGAGCTGAAACAGGATGGCGTAAGCCGGTGCTCCGCCGGTCGATCGCCGGGCGAACGCCCGCAGCACCGGAAGGTCCTCACCCATCGTCATCATGACGCGCGGCCCGATCCACATCATCGCGCTGATCGAGGAGATCAGCCCGAAGCAGATCATCGCGCCGACGATGCGGCCGCCGAATTCGCCGAAGATGTAGCTGCCGGAGATGCGTGCGACGTCGATCTGGCCGGCCAGTCTGTCGATCGGTGCGGTGTGCAGGAACACCGCGTTGAGCGCGACATACAGCACCAGCACCAGCAGCGTTCCGATCAGCATCGCCCGCGGCACGTTGCGCTCAGGCAACCTCACCTCGCCGATGATGTAAGTCGCCGCGTTCCATCCCGAGAACGAATACATCACGAAGACGAGGCTGATCGCGAACGGCGCGCTGACGATATAGGTGACGTCGGAATCCGACGGCGCGAACGATAGCGGCTGCGCCGTGCCGATCACAAATCCGCTGACCAGGAAGGCTACGATCAGCAACACCTTCAGGATGGTCGCGATCAGTTGAAAGGTCGAGGAATGCCGCACGCCGGTGAGTTGCACCAGCGACACCAGCCAGACAACGCCGACCGCGAGCGCCAGCGGCGGCGCATTGGGCAGGACCGACTTGCCGTACTCGCCGAAGGCCATGGCGGCCAGCGCCACCGGTGCGGCGAAGCCGACGGTTGCCGACACCCAGCCCGCCACGAAACCGAAGGCCGGGTGATAGGCTCGGCCGAGAAAGTTGTACTCACCACTCGAGCGCGGAAACATCGCACCGAGTTCACCGTAGGAAAACACACCGCACAGCGCGACGATGCCGCCGATCGTCCACAGCAACAGGATCGAAAAGCCGGAGGGAATGTGCTGGACCTGAAAGCCGAGGCTGGTGAAGACACCGACGCCGACCATGTCGGCGACGACGATGGAAACTGCCACCAGAACCGAAACGGTGGAGCCGCTGCCGGAGCGCGAGCCGGGCCATGCCGGGCTTCCCGTTTCTGATGCCGCCATCTCGGTCCATACCTTCAGCGCCGCAGCCAGTAGCTGCATCGTGCAGGCACACGCCCCTCAATTCAAGCAGTGTTACCAATGGCTTAATTTGAAACACAAAATCGGTTCTATAATACCCGTGGCCGCCACCGTGCCACTCCGGATTGCGCAAACATCGTGGCGCTCCCACAATCGCGACACGATTCCATGGTCTCCTAAGTGCTTCCGGACGTGGGGAGTTTTCCGGACGCTTAATGTCGCTTAAACGCGTGCGAGCTTACGCCGGTTGACGGTGGATCTTGGGACATTGGGGTGGATGGTCGGAGCAATTCCGAAATTCCTGACAGCTGATCGCGCCAGCCGGGTTACACCCCCGGCTGCGCCGCGCCGTGGCTTACGGTTCTCCTTGCCGATCCGATGGCACTGGATTGCGTTGGCTGCGCTGTGCGTGGCGCTGTCGTGTGTCCTCGTCCTCGCTCAACGCGGCAAGGCGCCGAACGCCGAAATGCTGGCGGCGAACACGGACGGCGCGAAATCCCGCGCAGGCAGGCCGCACACGTCGATCGACACGTTCGACGACCGTTTTCCCCAATCGCAATTCTCCGACCGTTTCCCGAACTCCAATGAACACCTGCCGCAGGCCCAGCGCCAGGTCGGGCTCGTGCCACAGCCGCCGCGCGTGGTGCGTACCGAGCCCGTGAGGATCGCCTCGCTGGCGCCGACGCTGACGCTGCCGCGCACCGAGCGCGAAGAGCTGACCACGCTGGTCAGCATGAAGTCCTCGGCCTTCCCCTATTTCGGCGACAATCCGCGCTCCGAAGAGCCGTTCCTCAACATCTCCAAGGGCGACCGCAAGGGCCATCGCAGCCTTGGCGGCCGGGTCTATTGGCAGGACGAAACCTACAACGACAGCCGCGTGCTGGTGCATGTCCCCGAGACGTTCGATGCCGCGAAACCGGGCGTGATCGTGGTGTTCTTCCACGGCAACGGCGCGACGCTGGAACGCGATGTCCGCGACCGGCAACTGGTGCCGCAGCAGATCTCGGATTCCGGCGTCAACGCCGTGCTGCTCGCGCCTCAGATGGCGGTGAACGCCGCCGACTCCTCGGCCGGCAAGTTCTGGCAGCCCGGGGGCTTCAAGCGCTTCATCGACGAGTCGGCGAGCCACCTCGCCCGTCTCTACGGCGATCCGAAGTCGGCGCAGGCGTTCGCGAGGCTGCCGATCGTGATCGTCGGCTACAGCGGCGGCTTCCTGCCAACCGCCTGGAGCCTCGAGGTCGGCGGCCTTTCCGACCGGGTCCGCGGCGTGTTCCTGCTCGACGCTGTCTACGGCGAACTCGACAAGTTCGCTTCATGGATCGAGAAGAACCGTACCGGCTTCTTCGTCTCGTCGTATACCCGCTACACCAAACGGCACGACGTGGAGCTGATGCAGATGCTCCGCGACAAGGGCATCACGGTCACCGAGAGCATGGACGGGCCGCTGCGGCCCGGCAGCGTCGTGTTCGTGCAGACGCCCGACGGCGTCACCCATCGCGATTACGTCACGCAGGCCTGGACCGAGCATCCGGTCAAGGACGTGCTGGTCAAGATGGCGGCAACGCCGGCCCTCACGCGCGTCGCCGGCACGCCTGCAGCCGGCCGGTAAAGCGGTCAGGCATCTTGCCTGACCTGTAGCACGACACGTCCCATCGCACGCCTGCTCGCCACCAGACTCATCGCCTCGCCGGCCCGCTGAAGCGGAAGCACCCGGTCGACCTGAGGGCGCAGCCTGCCCTCGCCGACCCATGCCATGATCGATTCCGCCGCGCGGGCGGCTTGCTCCGGGTAACGCTCCATCCATGCGCCGACGAACACACCGACGACCGAATAGTTCTTGAGCAAGGGCAGATTCATCGCAAGCGACGGAATCTCGCCGCTGGTGAAGCCGATCGGAAGCAGCCGGCCGTTCCAGCCCATGAACCTCGCAAGCGTCGCGAAGAGCGCGCCACCGACATTGTCAACGCAGATGTCCAGGCCGTTGCCTGCAAGAGCCTTCACGCGCTCGCGCACGTCTTCGCACGAATGGTCGACGACCTCGGCGGCGCCGTGTGCGCGAACAAGGTCTGCCTTCGCGGCACTGCCCACCACGGCAGTGACCCGCGCCCCCATCAAATGCGCGACCTCGACACAGGCAAGGCCCACGCCGCCTGCGGCCCCCGTCACCAGTACCGTCTCCCCGGCCTGCAGCCGGGCCCGCTCGATCAGTGCATACCAGGCCGTGAGATAGGTGTGCATCACCGTCGACCCCACGGTAAAATCGATGTTGGTTGGCAGCATGGCGACGCTGCTCTCCCTGGCGACCATGCGCTCCGCAAATGCACCGAACCAGTTGCCGCAGCTGACCCGGTCTCCGGGCCGGAAGCGCGTGACGCGGTCGCCGCAGGCCAGCACGATTCCGGCAGCATCCGTTCCCGGCACATAGGGAAGCGCCGGCCGCATCTGATAGCCGCCGGAGCTCATCAGGTAGTCCATATAGCTGACCGACGCGGCATGGACGTCAACGAGAACCTCGTTGGCAGCCGGTCTTGGTTCGTCGATCTCGGCGAAGTCGAGGGCTTCGATGCCTTTGAAGGCTTTGCAAACGACGGCCCGCATCTCAGCCTCCGTGACGCGTTTCTGACGCGACGGAATTGCCGCTGAAGAGGCGCGGCAGCAGCATCGGAACGCGCCGGCGATACTGCTCGTAGCTCGCACCGAACGCGACCACGAGGTCGCGTTCCTCCAGCCTGACCCCGACAAGGATGTAGGCGGTGCTCATGACGGCGAACAGCAGATGTCCGGCCGTCATATGCGGCGTCGCCCAGAACGCGAGCAGCATGCCCAGCATCAGCGGGTGACGCACCAGCCGGTACAGCAGCGGCGTCTTGAACGCCTGCATGCGGCCGGCAGCGCCCCGCAGCGCGTCGACGACCTGACGCACGCCGAACAACTCGAAATGATCGATCTGGAATGTCGAAAGCAGCGCGATCACCCAGCCCATCCAGAAGATCGCCGTGAGCATCGCTGCCGGCCAGCCCTCGACATGCCAGACGGTCGCAACGATCGGGCGCCACTGCCAGATGATCAGAATCAACAGCGCGCTCGAGATGAGCACATAGGTGCTGCGCTCGCAGGAAGCCGGAATGATGCGCGTCCACCAGCGCTTGAAGGCCGGGCGCGCCATGACGCTGTGCTGGACCGCGAACAGGCCGAGCAGGATCGTGTTGATCAGAATTGCGTGAGCCGGAGGGCTGTCTGGTCCGACGTCAATCGTCTTCGGCACAAGAAAATTGCCCAGGAAAGCCGGCGTGTAGCCAAATGACAGCGAGAAGATAAGGTAGCTGGCGAGGCCATAAAGCAGGGCCGCGGCGCGTCCAATCATGACGGTTCTCCAAAGGGTGACGTTGGCTTGCCCACGGTGCTATCATCGCAGCGTCCCCTCAGCGTCCCCGGAGCATTGCCGCGTTCCCGGACCCCTCATTGCAGATCGCATCGCCATGGCTTCGTTCAGCGTCCGGACGCTTGGATATCCGGAGGTTCGTTGTGATGACCGCCAGTTCCCCTTGGCGCTGCGCAAGGGTCTGGCGCTGCTGGTGTATGTGGCGGAAGCGCCGGGTCCGGTCGGGCGCGAAGCGCTTGCGACCTTGTTGTGGCCGGAAAGCCCTGCGGATGTCGTGAGGGCCCGGCTGCGCCGGCTGCTGCACCGCCTGCAACTGGTGCTGGGCGACGTTATTGCCTCCGACAGATCCACGGTCCGGTTGGCGGCGGCGATCAATCTGGAAATCGATTCTGGCTCTTTCGAAGAGGCATGCGACCGCGGCGAGTTCGAGCGCGCCTGCGCGCTCTATCAGGCCGACTTTCTCGACGGCTTCTCGCCGGGCGACTGCCCGCAATTCGATGAGTGGGCGTTCTTCCGAAGGGAGGCCCTGCGCGGCCGTGCGATCCAGGCGCTCGAGCGCGTGGTGCAGGAAAAGCAGACGGCGGGCGACTATGCGTCCGCCGCGGCGCATGCCGGCCGCCTCGTGGCGCTCGATCCGCTCAGCGAAATCTATGCGCGCCACCTCATCCGCAACCTGATGCTGGGCGGCGATCGCGCTGCCGCCGAGCGCCAGCTCAAGGCGCTCACACAACGTTTGCGCGACGAACTCGACGTGGCGCCCGAAGCCGAGACCAGCGCATTGCTCGAAGCCGGGACCGAGGCTGCGCCGCCGACCCGATATGTCAGCGGCGGTAGCGTGCATCTCGCGTTCCAGACCTACGGCAAAGGGCGCACCGATATCCTGATGCTGCCCGGCTTCGTGTCCCATGTCGAACGCGTCTGGGAGAATGCCGGTTGCCGGACGTTTCTTTCGTCGCTGGCGGAGATGGGCCGTCTCATTCTGCTCGACCGCCGCGGTGTCGGCCTGTCCGATCGGGTCGGGTTCAGCCCCAGCGCGGAAGCAACCGCACAGGACATTCGCACCGTTCTCGATGCCGCCGGCTCGCGCCGGGTCGTGCTGTTCGGCGCATCCGAAGGCGGACCGGCCTGCATCAGATTCGCGGCCGAACATCCCGACCGCGTTGCGGGACTGATCCTGTTCGACTCGCTGGCCAAAGGAAGCTTCGCACCGGACTATCCGCATGCGTTGCACGCCGATCAATTTGATGCGTGGCTGCAGCAGATCGTGTCGGCCTGGGGCGGGCCCGCCGGAATCGAGACGTTCGCGCCGACACTTGAAGGCGACGCCAAGACGAGAGCCTGGTGGGCCGGCCTGCTTCGCGCGGCCTCCAGCCCGGGCGCCATCAAGGGCGTGCTCGAAGCCCTGCGCGATACGGACGTGCGGCATCTTCTCGATCGGATTGCCGTTCCGACACTGGTGCTGCATCGCCGCGGCGACCGAGCCGTCCGCATCGGCGCCGGAAGACATCTTGCCGACCACATCCCGAACGCCCGTTTCATCGAACTCGACGGCGGCGATCACTGGGTCTTCGCCGGTGACCAGCAGGCGGTGCTCGATAGCATCAGGCCGTTCGTCGGCGATCTCGCGAAGTGAGCGGAAAGAGACTCTCCTTAGACGCTCTCAGGCTTTTCTCGTTGCGGCAGCATGGCGGACTGCTACTGTCCACACCTGTAATTTGATGCGGAATCGGGCTTTGATGCGAATTCTCGCGGCGGCTTTCATTGCAATTTCACCCTGGTTGATTCAGCCAGCCCTTGGTCAAGCGCGAGTTGCACTCGTGATCGGCAACGGCGCCTATGAAAAAGTTCCAGAGCTGCCAAACCCTACGCGCGACGCAGCCGACATCGGCAGGGCATTGGAGCGACTGGACTTCAAGGTAACTCAGATCAAGAACGCAACTGCACAGGAGATGCGAAAGGCCGTCCTGGAGTTTGGGCGGACCGCCGAAGGGTCCGAGATGGCGGTGGTGTTTTACGCCGGTCACGGCATGGAAGTCAGCGGCGAGAATTGGCTAATCCCGATAGGCGCGGAGCTTCGCAGCGACGCCGACATTGAAAATGAAGCCGTCAGTCTGCGCTCGATCAGCCTTCAGGTCTCGAAGGCGCGCAAAATTGGACTTGTCATACTTGATGCCTGTCGCAACAACCCTTTTGCGGCCAAGATGAAGCGCTCGATCGGCACTCGGGCCGTGGCACGCGGGCTTGCCCCAACCGAACCTTCTGAAAACGTTCTGATCGCTTATGCCGCGCGAGACGGCACCACAGCCAGTGACGGCGATGGCCGAAACAGCCCCTTTACGACTGCGCTTCTTCATCACATTGAGACGCCGGGACTGGAGATTTCATTTCTGTTCCGAAGAGTCCGCGACGACGTGATGACCGCCACCAACCGCGAACAACAGCCTTTCGTGTACGGCTCGCTGTCAAAGGAAGAGATTTATCTGAAAGCTGCTGCGGCGGCGGTTCAGGCATCACCTGCACCTGCTCTGGTACCTCCGGTTCGCACGGAAGACGAGCAATTCTGGCAGGCCATCCAGACATCCAACGTCGCCGGCTTGTACGAGGAGTTTCTGTCCAGGTATCCCCGCAGCAACCACGTCGCTGATGCCCGCCAACGGCTTAGGGACCTCAAGGCAAAGGAAGTTGCGGCGTTAGTGCCGTCAACGGCATCCGCGAAACCTGAGACAAATGGAAACCAGACGTCCGGCGCTAAACCGCTTGATCGAAACCTGTTTACCTCTGAGGACAACCAAAAAATTGCAACCATCGCGGCAGCTCAACAGCTCAACATGCCGAACTTTACTATCGCGCCGGGCCCAGATGGTCCTCTCACCACAAACTCCAGGTTCGTTGGTGTTTGGTCTAACAAGCGAGGTTGGAATAACGGCAAAGGGCGATACGGCATGCTGATCGTGACGGAGGTTTCCGCTACCGGCTTGGCCAAGGGATATTATCTCTGGGGGAAGCCGACGAAAGCTTCTTGGACAAAAGATCCGGCAGGTTACAAATGGTTTCAGGAGTATATTACTGACAACGGCTTCTCGATCAGCGGCACGGAGGTATCTGCCAAACTGACCAACAACGTCGTTGGCCTATCTTCATTTAAGAAGGACAAGCCATCGGAGACCTCGCGCATTGACCTCCGCCCGGTGTGGCAGCTCGCGCGCGTGCCTGGCCAAGCAGAGACTTCGGCAAAGCGTGAGAAGCCTTCGCGATCGCCATCGCCCCGCAAGGAAAGCGTCGTCGAAACGAGCCCGACCCCAGCTAGCGCCGGAACCACAATAGAAGAGCGCTATCGTGCTTGCAGAAAGCTCGTGAAAGGTTTTGCCCGGCGCGAGGCGTGCGCGCGAACCGGATCACTCTAGGGCGTCCCCGGCTTCGTCAGGATACCCGCGATAACCGCCAGAGCGAAAGCACGGCGCTCTGGAAAAATGGCGCAGCGATTCGACACGGGAAAACCGGCAGATGGCAATGCGCTTTCGCGTAGTAACGCTCAACCTCGAGCAGGATCACAAGCGGTGGGACGACCGCAGCCATCTTGTCGTCGAGGGTATGAGGACCCTCCAGCCTGACATCATAGCGCTCAACGAAGTGAGCATCGTCCGGCAGACAGCACGCGAATTGAAGCGAAATATCGGATCGGTGCGGGGCATCGACTACAATCTGGTCCAGCAGACGCGAGCCAACAGCCTGTCACTGGTCGAAGGCGAAGCGCTGCTTACCCGTTTTGCCGTCGTCGAGACCGAAAACCTCGACTTCCAGACGCGCGATATGGTGGCGCAAGTCGCCCGCGTTCTCGTGGATGGCAGGCCGCTGGATGTCTACGTGACTCATCTTTACATGTCGCGTGGCGACGATTCCCTGCGGCTGTTTCAAGTCCGGCAGCTTCTGGCATGGATCGATAGACGAAATGACGTATCGGACTGCATCGTCTGCGGGGATTTCAACGCGACATTGAACATGCCCTCTGCCGCGCTGATGGCGAGCCGATTTCGTCCCACCCAGACGTCGCCCACGGCATTCACACCGCTGGCTGACGGAGATGGCGCCATATCCCATCCCTATTGGCCACGGATGGACCGGTGCATTGATTATATCTGGACGACCGGTGCGATCGAGACAGTGGCGAGCGGGGTCTGCTTCGATCAGCCTTGCCCTGACGATCCTTCGCTTTGGCCGTCAGATCACGCCGGGGTCTGGGCCGATCTCGTGTTCTGACTGCTCTACGTTGCCTTCGCGTGACGGGGCTTCGTCAAGATCACCGTCACCAGCGCCAGCGCGACGAAGGCCGAGGCGACGTAGCCTGCGGCGAAGAAGAGTTCGCGCGCGTACAGAAAGCCGCCGATCGCCGAGCCGGTTGCCTGCCCGATGTAGAGCGCCGATGTGTTGAGCGACACCGAGGCGGACGCGAGCGCGGGCGCGGCACCGACGAGCCTGACCTGCTGCATCGAATTGGTCGAAGCAAACCCGATGCCCCAGATCGCAACGGACACGGCCATTGGCGCGTAGATGCCGGCGCTGAGCGCCCAGCCCGCGAGGCCGGTCAGCAGCACCCACATGAACAGCAGCGACGTTTTCCAGGCTCCCCAGGAATCGACGATGCGGCTGGCGATGAACGTGCCGATCACCCCGCATGCGCCGTAGCACGCAAACACCAGCGCGATCGGGTCAGGCCCCACCCCGGTCAGGCGCGCGAGCAACGGCCCCATATAGGTGAACACCACGAACTGGCCGGACATCTGCAAGGTCGTGATCAACAGCAACGCCAGGATCATCGGGTTGCGGCCGATCGTGGCCCAGGTCTTCAGGTCGACCGGCGCGCCCATCAACCCGCGCGGCAAACGCCACACGAGCAGCAGGAAACTCAGGCAGCCCATCACGCCGATGGCACCATAGACCGCTTGCCAGCCGTAACGGCTGGCGATGAAGGTGATCGCCGGCAGGCCCACGGCCGCCGCCAGCGACCAGCCGAGAAAGAGATAGGCGATGGTGCTGCCGCGTTTCTCTTCCGGCACAATCAGCGCACCGGTTCCTGCGGCCTGCGGCGTATAGAGCGCGCCGATGCCGAGCATGACCAGGCGAATGGCCAGCAAGCTCGCATAATCAGGAGCCAGAGCAGAGGCGAGATTGGCGAGTGCCAGCACCGCGATCGTCGCCGACAGCAGGGTACGGCGCTCCATCCTGGACGTTAGCCAGGCCGTAACCGGCGAGCCGATGCACAACACGATCGCACCGAAGGTAACGAGAAGCCCCGCGGTGCGGATGGAAACATCGAGACCGGAAGACAGGTTAGCCAGCATGCCCGCCGGCGCCAGCACCGAGCAGCCGGTGACGACATTTCCAAGCATGAGTGAGGTAGGCGCGAAGCGGTTCACGCCGCGCATATATCAGACGTCAACTTCGATGCAATTGCATGAAACTGCATGGCGGCCCGTCGATTGCGCACCTTGCGCTCATTTCGGCGGACTTGCGGGAGACGCAGCCGTCGCCGGAATTGCCGGAGCAGCGGTGGCGTTGGGGCTGGCCGCCGCCGCAGGCCTTGCGGTATTGGCCGGACACGACGCCAGCAGCTGCGTCCAAGACGTGCCGAGGCCAAGCGTATCGATATCAAACATCGCAAGCGTCGTTTTGCCTTCCGGGCTGAGCGTACCCTCGCCCATCTGCAGGTGAGAGGCCGTCAGGATCGCCTGCATGGCGTCGGGCGCGACGACATCGCTCCACACCTCGAACTTGCCGACGCGCGCGGGAAACTTTCCAAAGGCGACGGATTTGTCCGAACCCGCCATCAACATCATCGTCTTGAGGCTGCCGGCGCCCTGGTCGGATTCCCGCACGAATGTCAGCCTGGCGCGGTCCTTGTTCTCGCAGAACAGCCGCCACTCCATCATTCGGAACGATGCGCCGTCGCCCTGTCTTGCCGCGGCCACCTTGCGGACATAGGGGCGCCCCGCGGTTTCGAGGGTCCAGGCCGTTTCGAGCATCGGACGCCTGTCGACGCCGAAGCGATAGAGCTCGGCCCGCGTCAGGACGTGCAAGCTCTCGAACTTTACCGTCTTGATCAGGTCGTCCAGCTCGCGGCTGATGCCCATGGAAACGACGAAAGCCGCCCGTTCGCGGTCGGCCCTTTCCATGCTGTGCTGCTTGAAATCGGCAATCTGCTGCGCCGAGACCGGCCCGCGCACGAAAAGCTTGAGCCTGGAATTATGCACGGCGACCATGGCATCGGGCGCGACCTCGCGCGTTGTGGCGCCGAGAAACAGATAGGTGCAGGCCGAATTGCACATCGCGTTGCGGCTTGTGAGCTCGGCCTCGACCTCGCCGCCTGACGTCTTGATCTTGAGGCAAGCCGCATCGACCTGGGTTCCTGCCGCGCAGGCGGTTGCGATGGTGCGTCCGATCCGGGCGACGGCCTTCCTGCTGCGTAGCAGGCGGGCGATCTCATAGGATGGCCTGACCGAACCGCCCGGCGAATGGAAATAGATCGGCCGCCTGGTGTCCTTGACGTCGCGCAGGAATCGGCCGACGCGCGCGGCCGCACCCTCGTCGACCTGGCCTTCGACCGCAATCCAGCGATCGCAGCCCGGACCGCAGGCATTGGCCGGGCCCTTGGCATTGTAAATGATCAGCCTCGGCGCGAATCCGGCCTTTTGGGCCGCCGGTTCGGCGCGCAACCCGCTGTGAACCAGCAGCAGAGCTGCGAGGAGGAGAAGGCGGAACATCATGGGACCGGCATGATCGGGGATCGCGCCCAAGGCACGGCGCAACCAAAGGCTAGACAATGGACAACAAGGCGGCAACCCCCGGCAGTTCGGTTCGCCTCGCATGAAGTTGAAGGTATTTGCAATCCACACTGTTCATTACCGGCGGGATTCGGCGCGTTTTTCTCGATATTGCCCGATTGCAGGAGCCGAATCGCCTGCTATACCGCTGCTTTCCGCTTACCTGCGCTCGTTCGCAGGAGTGAGCTTCAGGAGAATGATATGTCGTCTGACCAAAATACGCCTGCATCGGGATTCCAGTATGGCCTTGCCAATTTGAAGCCGGCCGAACCCCTGGAAAAGATCACCCTCACCTTCCCCGACGGCGCGAAACGCGAATACCCCAAGGACACCACCGGGCTCGATATCGCGAAGGGCATCTCCCCCTCGCTCGCCAAGCGCACGGTAGCGATGGCGCTCGACGGCGCGGTTGCCGATCTCAACGATCCGATTTCGCACGACGCCAGGATCGAGCTGATCAACCGCGAGGACCCGCGCGCGCTCGAACTGATCCGGCATGACGCCGCGCATGTGCTGGCGGAAGCCGTGCAGTCGCTGTGGCCGGGCACCCAGGTCACCATCGGTCCGGTGATCGAGAACGGCTTCTATTACGACTTCTTCCGCAACGAGCCGTTCACACCGGAAGACTTTGCCGCGATCGAAAAGCGGATGCGCGAAATCATCGCGCGCGACAAGCCCTTCACCAAGGAAGTGTGGGATCGCGAGAAGACCAAGCAGGTGTTCCGCGACAAGGGCGAAGCCTTCAAGGTCGAACTGGTCGATGCCATTCCCGGCGACGAGCCGATCAAGATCTATTTCCAGGGAGACTGGTTCGACCTCTGTCGCGGACCGCATATGAGTTCGACCGGCAAGGTCGGCCACGCCTTCAAGCTGATGAAGGTGGCGGGCGCCTATTGGCGCGGCGACTCCAACAACCCGATGCTGACTCGCATCTACGGCACGGCGTTCGCCAAGCAGGAAGAGCTCGATACCTACCTCAAGCAGATCGAGGAAGCCGAGAAACGCGACCACCGCAAGCTCGGCCGCGAGCTCGACCTGTTCCACTTCCAGGAAGAAGGCCCGGGCGTGGTGTTCTGGCACCCGAAGGGCTGGACCATCTTCCAGCAGTTGATCGCCTATATGCGCCGCCGCCTGACCGGCGACTACAGCGAGGTCAACGCGCCGCAGATCCTAGACAAGGTGCTGTGGGAAACCTCCGGCCACTGGGACTGGTATCGCGAGAACATGTTCGCGGCGCAGTCGGCCGGCGACGAGGCCGAGGACAAGCGCTGGTTTGCGCTCAAGCCGATGAACTGCCCTGGCCACGTACAGATCTTCAAGCATGGCCTGAAGAGCTACCGCGACCTGCCCTTGCGTCTTGCCGAATTCGGCGTGGTGCACCGCTACGAGCCTTCGGGCGCGATGCACGGCCTGATGCGCGTGCGCGGGTTTACGCAGGACGATGCGCATGTGTTCTGTACCGAGGCGCAGCTTGCCGAAGAGTGCCTCAAGATCAACGAGCTTATCCTGTCGACCTACGCCGATTTCGGCTTCGATGGCGAACTCACGGTCAAGCTTTCGACCCGGCCGGAGAAACGCGTCGGCACCGACGAGATGTGGGACCATGCCGAGCGCGTGATGGCGACCGTGCTGGCGGAAATTCAGGCCAGCGGCAGCAACCGCATCAAGACCGCGATCAACCCGGGCGAAGGCGCCTTCTACGGACCGAAGTTCGAGTATGTGCTGCGCGACGCCATCGGCCGCGACTGGCAATGCGGCACGACACAAGTCGACTTCAACCTGCCGGAACGTTTTGGCGCGTTCTACATCGACGCCGACGGATCAAAGAAGGCACCCGTCATGGTGCACCGCGCGATCTGCGGCTCGATGGAGCGCTTCATCGGCATCCTGATCGAGCACTTCGCCGGCAACTTCCCGCTCTGGCTCGCACCGACCCAGGTGGTGGTCACGACGATCACTTCCGAAGGCGACGAATACGCCAAGGTGGTCGCGGCCGCCGCACGGCGCGCGGGCCTGCGTGTCGAGATCGACCTGCGCAACGAGAAGATCAACTACAAGGTCCGCGAGCACTCGCTGGCGAAGATCCCCGCCCTGCTCGTCGTCGGCAAGAAGGAAGCCGAGAGCCATTCGGTCTCGGTGCGCCGGCTCGGCAGCGATGGCCAGAAGGTGATGCCGACCGAGGAGGCGATCGCCGCGCTGGTGGAAGAAGCGACGCCGCCGGACGTGAAGCGGGCGCGGATGGCCTCGTGAGTTTAGAGGCCTGCTAGACTGTGCCGCTTGCCAATGGGTCGCGATCATCCGATATGCCGGATGATCGCCCAGCAACGACCATGGATTATCGATGCCCGACGCCCTTGAACTCCTGAAGATCCGCCGCTCGGTAAAGCCACGCGAGATGAGCGGGCCCGGCCCTACCGCGAGCGAACTCGACACCATCCTGACCATTGGCGCGCGGGTGCCCGATCACGGCAAGCTGGCGCCGTGGCGCTTCATCGTGTTCGAGGGTGATGCCCGGGCGCGGGCCGGCGACATCATCGCGCGGGTGTTCGCGAAGAAGAATCCGTCCGCGCCGCAGGCCGATGTCGAGGTCGAGAAGCGCCGGCTGATGGATGCCCCGCTGGTGATCGCTGTGGTCAGCTTTACCCGGCCGCATCCGAAGGTGCCGGCGTGGGAGCAGGAACTGTCTGCCGGCGCCAGCGCGATGAACATCGTCACCGCTGCCACCGCGCTCGGCTATGGCGCCAACTGGCTCACCGGCTGGTTCGCATTCGATCGCGACGTGCTGGACGGATTGGGGCTGAAGGCCGACGAAAAACTAGCCGGCTTCATCCATATCGGCACGCCGTCGAAGCCGGCCGAGGACCGCCCCCGCCCGGCGCTGTCGGAGATCGTGACGCGGTTCTAGACTGGGTTCGTCACATCAGCTGTTTGCGACTTTAGACTGTTCTCTTCATCGTCATTCAACGACGATGCCCGGCGCAGAACTCTCGTTCTCCGCCGGGCATTTTTGCGACGTCACGACATGACGACCATCGCGCGCACGATCAACCCCAAAGATGATGGTCGAAATGCTGGTGCCCCACGTTGCTCAGTCCGGCGAGCTGCGCGCCGTGCAAATCAGCGCCCGATGCGGCGGCTGCTCCGCTGTGATCACCCTGGATTGAATGCAGCAGGGATGCGAGATCGGCGAAGCGACCGCCATGATCACCGCCGAAGCCATGGAGCGCGCCGCTATCACCCATGCCTGCATCTGCACCGGTGCCCGTGGCGCCGTCGCCCGCAGCCGTCTGGGTTCCGCCACAGCCGCCGGCGCCGCCATTGCCCGCATCTGCGGTCGGCGCTGTCGGCGTGTCAGGCAGCGTTTCGGTGTCGCCGGTGCCGTCATCGGTGGTGTTGGCGCCATAAAGCGCCACAATGCCGTCGATGTCGGATTGCGCCAAGCCGGTGAGCGAGAAATTGGCGGTCGAGTTCATCACCGCGGGAGCGCCGTTGAAGTGACCCAGTCCAATCGCATGCCCGATCTCGTGGGTCGCGACGAGGGTCAAATCCGAGCCGCTCAGATTGTCGCCACTATCGAACTGGACGTCCGCATGCTGAAGCTGGCCTCCTGAAAAACTGAAGCCCGTGACCCCCAGGACGTTGCTGGCGCCATCGATTGCAGTGTTTGAAAAATCGATGTCGGCATTAGCAGTGGACGAGACTTCCTGGAATTGAATATCGGCGACCTTGGACCATTCAGCGAATGCAGCATTGATGGATTGCAGGTCTGTTTGGGAGATACTGTCATCGACGGCCCAGGTGACCGTCCCACCCGCAGTGCCCAGTTCGGATGAGCCCCATTTTGCGCCTTCGAGGCTGAAATCGTACGCCATGCTATCTCCCTCGCTGTTGATGTAGATCAAGATCGCAGTGTCGGACACGTAAGCTGTCTGGTTGACGAGACTGAGGCTCTCGTCGGCGAGAGTGAGGCGATACAACGCTCATTAAATGATCAGCCATACTGCGAAGAGCCGACGAAGCTTTGAAACGTCGAGTATCAAGCAAAGATGGCCATACGGGAACCGCAACCAACGAGGCCGAAGCCGTGCTTCGGTGCGTTGCGACCTGCTCGGCATAGACTGCGCTGTTCTACACGCAGGCCCGCTTCAGCAAAGCTGTGCCCAAGGGTATCGATGTGCTGGCGTCGGGATTGGCCTGTCAGGGTCTACCCCTGCCCTGAAGGTGAACCTGCGCGCCGCGCCGCAGATCGTGACGCGGTTCTGACGCCGGCACGCCACGGCCGTCGCATTCTACTTTGCATGGGGTTGTTTTCGTAATTTTGGTCGGGGCCGTGCCCGCGCCACCGAAATGGTCAGCGTCAGCCGGGATATCAGCGGCTAGCGCGCGATGACCTCGACCTCGCCGTCGACACCGTTGACGACGTTGAAGGGACGCTCGAACACCTTGCCTTCGTTCTTGGCAATCGCGCGGTATTCGCCCTCGGACAGCACCACGCGTGGAAACGCGCCGATCGATTCCTTGATGACGTCGCCGCCCGGCGTGATCACCGACCATGCGGTGTTGGCGAGCGCCTCGCCACCCCTGTCGCTGACGAGCTTGAGCGTGATCACCGCCGCGCGGTGGCTGACGGTCACGTCCGTCAGCTTGCCGGCCTGGACGCGGATGTCGGAGCGCACGACGGAATTCGCGTCGCCGTAGTTGGAGATGATGTAGTAGGTCCCCTCCGGCAGCAGCGCGACATCGCCCGCGGCGACGTTCGGCACCAGCGCCTGGCGTTCGGCGCCGGCGCCGCCTTCGAACTGGCTGCCCTTGTAGAGCGCGAATGAAATCTGGTTCGGCGGAATCTTGCTGGAGCCGACGCGGCCCTCGATGCGAAGTCCGCCGGCCGGAAGCACGAAGGCCATGCGGTCGCTCTCGGCTTTCAGGCTCACCGCCCGCACCGCGCTGACCAGGCCGAGCGCGACGTGGACGACATAATTACCGGGCGGCAGGACGATGTTCGGGGTCGCGCCGCGTTCCTCGCGGATCAGCTTGAAGGTGCCGGTATCGTCGGGCTTGTCGGCGAACACCCGCCATACCAGCCCGCCATTGATGACCGGCAGATCCTTGCCGTAGCGCGCCGTCAGCGACAGCACCCCGGTAGTCGGCGCAGGCGCCGCCGCCGGAGGCGTTACCGGCGGGATCGTCGCAATCGTCGGCGGCACGATGGTGGGCTGGTTCAGCGCCGGCGGCGGTATCGCGCCGGGTCCCGATTGCGGCGCCAGGTTCATGGCCGGTCCGGTCTGGACATCTGGAACCGCGGCCGGCGGTACCGGCGGCGGGCGGTCCGAGAACATCTGGGCCGAGGCCGGGCCGGCCAGCAGCGCCAATGCAAGCAGGATCGCCGGGAAAGGCCAAGCGCCCCGCCCGAATCCAACGATACCGTTACCGCCCGAGATCATGGCCATGCTTTTCACCGAAAACGCGGCAAATTCAAGCCTCCGTGACAGAACTTCACCGGCCCGGCAGTAGCGGAACCCGCTCCGGGACCCAATGTTAAGGTGGCGGTCGTGGTAGTCACATTCCCTGCCCAGGCCGCCTTCGCCGGCATGTAAACCATGCGGGCAGATCGGAATGAACGATTCTGGCGCGATTTTGCTGCGGTGGATATCGTTGAAGCCGCAGGAGAGTTTGCGTGTTGGATGGTTGGATGGGCCGCGGCCAAAAGGGCTCCGATGCCCAGAACAAGATAGGGCTCGGCAGCATTCGCCGGCCGGTGATCGGGCTGGCGCTGGGCGGCGGCGCCGCGCGCGGCTTTGCCCATATCGGGATCATCCGGACGCTGGTGGCCCACGGAATCATTCCCAACGTCGTTGTCGGCACCTCGATCGGCGCCGTGGTCGGCGGCGCCTATGCCGCCGGGCATCTCGACAAGGTGGAAGAATGGGCGCGCAGCCTGCAGCCGCGAACGGTCCTTTCCTATCTCGATATCCGCCTCAACGGCTCGGGCCTGATCGGCGGCTCCAAGCTCGCGGCCGAGATCGAGACCGCGCTGGGCCATAGCATGATCGAGGAACTGCCGGTAAAATTCGCCAGCGTGGCAACCGAAGTGCGCACCGGCCACGAAATCTGGCTGACCCACGGCCCGACCGTGGACGCGATGCGCGCCTCCTACGCGCTGCCGGGAATATTCTCGCCGGTCCTGGTCGGCGACCGCTGGCTCGTCGACGGCGCTCTGGTCAATCCGGTCCCGGTGTCGGCGGCACGCGCGCTGGGCGCGGAGATCGTCATCGCCGCCAATCTTTCCAGCGACGTCTTCACGCACTCCACGACGATCTATTCGCACGGTCCGACGCCCAACGTTTCGGTGTCGGTACTGCCGGAAGCGGCGCCCGAATCCGAGCCGCGGAAACGCGGTATCGGAAAATTCTTCTCTGCCGAACGGACCATGAAGCGGGAGTTCTTCGGCGGCGGCGGACGGCCGGGGATTTCCTCGGTCATGATCGATGCGTTCAACATCATGCAGGACCGCATCACCCGCGCGCGGCTGGCCGGCGATCCTCCGGATCTCCTGATCTCGCCCCGCGTCGGCAGGATCGGCTGGTTCGATTTTCACCGTGCCGACGAATTGATCGCGCACGGCGCGCGCGCGGCCGAACGCGCCATCGAGTCGATCCAGGAGGCGATCCACATCCTGGCGCCACAGCCGGCTGGCGACGCCGCGCCGGCTGTCGAAAAGGCCGAGAAGGAATAGTCAGGCCGTCTTGATGTAGTCGCGCAGCGCTTCCTGCTCGGTCTCGTATTCATGGACGCGACGCTTGACGATGTCGCCGATCGAGATCAGGCCCACCACCTTGCCGTCCTCGACCACGGGCAAATGGCGGAACTTGCCGATCGTCATCATTTCCATGATCCCGGCGACGGTGTCGGATTCCCGGCAGCTCACCACCTTGCGCGTCATGACGGCGCTCACCGGCTCCTCGAGCACCCTGGCACCCCGCTCTCCCAACACCCGGACAATGTCGCGTTCGGAAAGGATGCCCTCGAGCCGGCCCTGGTTCATCACCAGCACCGCGCCGATCTTGCGTTCGCCAAGGATCTTGATCGCAGCCGAAAGCTTGGCCTCCGGCTCGATGCTCAGGATGTTGTGGCCCTTGGCGTCGAGAATTGAACGTACCGTCATTGTCGCCTCCCTGAATCCGTTCGTGCCCCGAGAGCCCGACTGTTCGCGAGTCTTCAATCAACAGTTCTGCGCCGGTTTCGTTCGAGGCGCCGTGTGCACGCGGCCGTCATGCACGGCAGCGGCGTTACAACTTGCATGGATGATGAATGAAATCGCCCCTCGCCGCAAGGCGGCTATCAGACGCGGCCGGTTTCATCCGGCGACGAAGCATCTGCAGCATGAGCAGTTGCATTCGGCACCGGATCGAACAGCGAAAACAACATCAGGCCGGCGAGAAAGCCGCCGATATGTGCCTGCCAGGCGACACTGGCGCCTTCGGCGCCGATCGAAATCGACCCGAGACCGAAGATGATGTTGACGCCGAACCACACCGCCAGAAATCCGAGCACGCGCGGGTTGCGCAAGGCGCGGGCCAGCGACAGCGCTGGAACCTTCGCCGCGGCATCCGCATCGCCCCGGTGGAACGAAAGAAAACTTCCCCGCACGAAGGCGAAGCGGATGGCGGCGGCCATGGCGCCGGACACCGAGGCCGAGGCGCCGATCATCGGCGCGATAGCGTGCTCATGGGTGACGAGATGCGCCAGTGCGCCCGCCGCAGCCGTCACCGCCATGAAGACGAAGAACCTGACAGGACCGAACCGGCGGGCCAGCGCGCTGCCGAACGGCAGCAGCCACAGTATGTTGAAACCGATATGGCTGAGATTGGCATGCAAAAGCGAATAGGTGACGAAAGTCCAGACCTTGGCGCCGGCCCCACCGGGAAACGTGATGTTGAGCAGCGTCGAATCGTAACGCTTCGGAATGAAGCCAAAAACGTCGATGGTCCAGTTCTCCAGGTCCACCGGCAAAAGCACCCGCAAGTGGATCACAGCGATCAGCACGATATAGGCCGTCAGCGCCCCCGGCAGCGTCAGGATCGGTTCACGCGGTTCGTCCGGCGGCTCGACCGGGGTTGAGTAAGACTGGGATTCCAAGGGGCCAGGACCTTGCAAGGCGGCTTCGAGGGTACCGGTCCAGATAGGCGGCTTTACCCGCCTTGTGCAAGTGCACAATCACACCATCCGCGTGCCAGACGCGGCACGAAGCGAAGTGATGCGACGCGACACCCAGGCGTTGGCTCGCGTCCGCGACACGTTATCGCTGCCGAAAGAACAAAAGAAAAAGGGAGAGCTCTGAGAAAGCCCTCCCTTGTCTTGCTGATCTTCTCGCGCCCTGGAGCCGGGGATCACATCCCCACCCCTCCCCGCGCGATGACCAAACTGTTTGTCGCCACCTGTGTACCAACTGCGCCCGCGAACCTTTCAGATAAGCCGGCGCCGTCCGATGCGTTCCACCCTACGCGCGCCACACCGGCTTCGCCAACCTCATAGTTAATTTAACGTTAACAACGTAAAGGCGCGCCCCGGCACGACCAAATCGCGTTCCCGGCATGGACGCTGCAAAGCCTGTCCTGCACAACAGCGAAGGGAAGCCGTGTTGCACGAAAGCGGGACAGAAGTGTCTCGCCGAAAGCAGCCCGGGGCGAGGATTAGATATGAAACACCCATCGAGCCGCGAGTTTTTCGCCTACTGGGATGCAAAGCGCGGCGATGCGCGAGCGCCCGACCGCAGCGAGATCGACCCCAACGCGGTCCGCGAACTGCTCGGCGACATCTTCGTGCTGTCCTACGACAACGACGCCGGCTATCCGTTTCGCGTCGCCGGCACGCGGGTCTCCGCCCTGCTCGGCCGCGACCTGAAAGATACCAGCTTCTCCGCGCTGTTCAGCCCCGGCAGCCGCCGCGAGATCGAGGACATCATCAATTACGTCGCCGAAGAAATGCTGGCGGCGATCGCCGGCATCACCGCAACGTCGGAGGATGGTACGACGGCGCATCTGGAGCTGCTGCTGCTGCCATTCAACAACCGCGCGCATGCGCCAATCAGCCTGACTGGGTGCCTGGCGCCGTTCGAAGACAACCTCGGTACCATCAAGGATTTCAAGGTGACGTCGTGGCGCTACCTGCACCGGCCGCAAAAGCTCGTTCCACGAGCCCTGCGCAAGCTCGCCATCGCGCGTGGCTTCATGGTGTATGAAGGCCTGCGGTAATCACGAACCGACAAACCAAGCGAACGCCGCAGCGTGGCTGAGGACTGTCGGGGTCACCGCGACAGCAAATTAGTCTTGGCCACGTCGATTACCTCGTCGCCGCGGCCGCTCATCACGGCGCGAAGCACCCAGAGGCTGAAGCCCTTGATCTGCTCTGCCGTGATTGTCGGCGGCATCGACAATTCCCGCGTCGCGGTGACGACATCGAGGACGGCAGGACCGTCGTAGGCCAGCACGTCGCGGATCGCCTTCGGGAGTTCGCCCGGATCCTCCACTCGTACCGCATGAATGCCCATGGCGCGCGCCATCGCGGCGAAATCGGGATTCTGGAGATCGACGCCGGTCTCGATGAAGCCGGAGGCCTTCATCTCCATCGCCACGAATCCCAGCACGCCGTTATTGAAGATCACGACCTTCACCGGCAGCTTCATCTGCGTCAGCGTGATCAGGTCGCCCATCAGCATGGCAAACCCGCCATCGCCCGACATCGAGATCACCTGACGGCCCTTCTGCGCAGCCTGCGCGCCGATCGCGTGCGCCATGGCGTTGGCCATCGAGCCGTGAACAAAGGAGCCGATCAGGCGCCGACGGCCGTTCATCGCGAGATAGCGCGCCGCCCAGATCGTCGGCGTACCGACATCAGCCGTGAACACCGCATCGGCTGACGCCTGCTCGCTGAGAAGGCGCGCCAGATATTGCGGATGGATCGGTTTTTGTCCCGGCGTGCCCTGCGCGAGTTCGTCGAGCCCAGCGCGCGCTTTCTTGTAGTGAGCCAGGCTGGCGTCGAGATGCTTGCGGTCAGTTTTCGCCTTCAGTTTCGGCAACAGCGCACTGACGGTGACGCCGACGTCGCCGACAAGCCCGAGGTCGAGCTTGCAGCGGCGGCCGAGATTTTCCGGCCGGATATCGACTTGCGCGATCTTGGCGTCGGTCGGCAGAAACTGCTTGTAGGGAAAGTCGGTGCCCAGCATCAGCAACATGTCGCACGCATGCATCGCGGCATAGCCGGACGAGAAGCCGATAAAGCCGGTCATGCCGACGTCGTAGGGGTTGTCGAACTCGACATACTCCTTGCCGCCGAGCGCATGCACGATCGGGCTCTTCAGCGTCTCGGCAAGCTGCATCAAGCCGTCATGTGCGCCCGCACAGCCGCGGCCGCAGAACAGCGTGACGCGCTTGGCGCCGTTGAGGAGCGTGGCCAGCGCCTCCAGTTCGGCTTCGACCGGCCGAACGATCGGCGCTGCAGGCAACAGCCCTGCGTTCGGCGAGATGCCGCGCTTCGGCGCCGATCGCAAGGCGACATCGCCGGGGATGACGATGACGGCAACGCCGCGCCGCCCCACCGCCGCGCGAATGGCGTTCTCCAGAACGTAAGGTAATTGCGCCGGATCGGAAACCAGTTCGCAATAATGGCTGCATTCCCGGAACAGGTCCTGCGGATGCGTCTCCTGAAAATAGCCGCCACCGATTTCGGCGGACGGAATCTGCGCGGCGATTGCCAGCACCGGCGTGCGGCTGCGATGCGCATCGAACAGGCCGTTGATGAGATGCAGATTGCCGGGACCGCATGATCCCGCGCAGACTGCCAGTTCGCCGGTGATCTGCGCTTCGCCCGCAGCGGCGAAGGCAGCGACTTCCTCATGCCGGACGTGAATCCAGTCGATCGCCTTTCGCTTGCGCAGCGCATCGGTGAGGCCGTTGAGGCTGTCACCCACCACGCCGAAGATGCGCTTGACGCCGGCCTGGGCCAAGGTCTCTGCGAAGAGGTCGGCTACATTGTCGATCTTCATGTTGCATGATCCCTTGTCAGCGTCCGGTGAACACGGCGGCGCGTTTCTCGAGGAAAGCGGTGCGGCCCTCCACCGCGTCGGCGCTGAGGCGGATTTCCGCCTGCGTCTCGATCTCGCGGCGGAACTGATCGGCATAGCTGGCGTGCTCACTCTCGTCGATCAGGCGGCGCGTCGCGACCAGCGCGCGCGTCGGCCCGCTTGCGAGCTTGCGCGCCAGCGCGAGTGCGCCGTCACGAAGTGCGGCATCGTCGAAAACGTCGCGGACCAGTCCCCACGCCTTGGCTTCATCGGCCGTGAGCGGCTCATTGGTCATCATCAATTCGAGCGCGCGCTGCCGGCCGACGAGACGCGGCAACAGCCAGGTCGAGCCGAGATCGGGGACCAGCGCGATGCGGCTGAACACCTGGATGAAGCGGGCCGACCGCGCGGCAACGATCATGTCGCCCGCCATCGCCAGGCTGAATCCGCCGCCCGCCGCCACGCCGTTGACCGCCACCACGATCGGCACGCGGCACTCGCGCATCGCCTTGAACGTCGGCCAGTAATACTTCATCACGCCGGCAGCGATGTCGTCGCCGAGGATTTGCGCGGCCTTGAGATTTTGCCCCGAACAGAAGCCGCGCCCGGAGCCCGTCAGGACCAGCGCCCTCACCTGCGGATCGTCGTTTACTTCGCCGATGGCGATGGCGAGGTCGCCCAACAGATCAGGCGTCATCGCGTTCAGGGTGTCAGGCTCGTCCAGTGTCAGTACGCCGACGCTGTCGTCGCGCTCGCGTTTTACACCCGGCATTTAGCAGCCTCCTTTCGCAGACACTTCTGGCCGGCCCGGCCGGGCGCGAGAGTAACCCGTATGCCACCGCGCGCAACAATCGCCTCTCGCAACGCGATTCCGCAGGACCTCGATCAACTCGCGCAGAAGTAATCGCGACAAATCGTGACGCCGCGATTACTTGGATGCGCGAAGCGATTACATCGATCCCGCAGGCGGCGACGTCGACTTCAATATTCCGTTTGCTGTGTGTGAAGCGCCGCCATCATGCGAATGTTGCTTCCGGGTCGCGCCGTGGCCGCGCCAAATTGTCCGTACCGGAATCTTGAGTGATTCAGGCAATCGCCGATAACACATCGTTAACCCTGTCGGCCTTAGGGTCTTCGTGACGCCGAAAGACCGGCTGTCTGGTGGCGAAGATGTCGTTTGCGCAAAAGAAAACAACCGTTGTCCCGTCCGCAGAGGAGCGGCGGCGCTTCCAGCGCGTCAAGGTTCACCTGCTCGGCCGCTACATGCTGCCGGATCGCCGCGAATTTCCTTGCCAGATTATTAACATGTCGCCGGGTGGACTGGCGCTGCTGGCGCCCGGCATCGGCAATGTCGGCGACCGCGTGATCGCCTATCTCGACCATATCGGCCGTGTCGAGGGCAAAATCACTCGTATCATCGACAACGGCTTTGCCATGACGGTCGGCGCGACCGCGCGCAAGCGGGACAAGCTCGCCGCCCAGCTCACCTGGCTTGCCAACCGCGATATCCTGAATTTGCCGGAGGACCGCCGCCACGACCGTATCGTGCCGCGCAACCCGATTGCGCTGCTGACCCTCGAGGACGGCAGCAAGATGACCTGCCGGATCATCGACCTGTCGCTGTCGGGCGCTGCGATCGCCGCGGAGAACCGCCCACCCCTGAAATCCCTGGTCATGCTCGGCAAAGTGCAGTCCCGGGTGGTGCGAAACCTCGAGGAAGGCTTCGCGCTCGAGTTCGTCCACGAGCAGATTGCCGAGACCATCGAAGACGCGGTTACTGCGCGGTAAGCGCCGGCGGGTAAAAAACCCTTACTTTTCAGTCTCAATAGGCGGTATCGGCGTGTCCGGATACCGCCTTTTCGCCGTTCGGCGCCGGGCAAAGTCGGTTAACGCCGGCGGCCTTTGCAGGCGTATTTCGCTGCTACCGCAGCATCTTGGGCGTTAATAGCTAAAATTTGAATCAATTGCAGTTATTTTAAAATTTAGTCGAATTCGATTCAAGTACAGATCGAATTTGCTCCAGCTTTTACGAGTATTCGCGTCAAATGTACTTGTCTGACTTAGCGGCGGCGCAAATCCTTCGTGCGAAACGTGGTCCCAACAAGAAACGGGGGCCACAATGTTGTTCAGGGGACAGGGAAAGGGACTGGCGGTCATCGCCGTCCTGCTGGGGTTAAACGCTTCAATGGGCGTCTCGGCGCAAGCCGGCGACGCCGTCTATGCCAGCCTTGGCGAGACCGCGCGCTCGCCGATCGGCTGGGTCGAGTTCTGCGCCGAGAACGCGAACGAATGCCGTGGCGGCACGTCACAGCCGCGCGACATCGTGCTGTCGCAGACGGCGTGGCGGGATCTGCTGCGGGTCAACAAGTGGGTCAACGAGACCATCAAGCCGATCACCGACATGGAGCATTGGGGTGTGATCGAGAAATGGTCGTTGCCGACGGACGGTTACGGCGACTGCGAGGACTATGTCCTTCTGAAGCGCAAGATGCTGATCGATGCCGGATGGCCGCGCGAGGCGCTGCTGATCACGGTGGTGCGCGACAAGAAGGGCGAAGGCCACGCGGTGCTGACGGTGAAGACCGACAAGGGCGAATTCGTTCTCGACAACCAGAACGAAAACGTCCTCGCCTGGACCGAGACCGGCTACCGCTTCGTCAAGCGTCAGTCGCAGAGCGATCCCAATGTGTGGGTCTCGCTCGGTGACAGCCGCCCGGCGATGGCCACCGCCTCGTCTCGCGATCGATAACGAACAAAGGATTTTACGAACCCGCGACCCGGTCACATCCCCACCCCTCCCCGTCCCAGACCGGTTCGCGCGCGGCCAGGCTTCCCCCAAAGCCTGGCCGCACCCCTTTTTGAAGCGCCACTTGCTGGCTATCCGCTTAGTCGCCGGGCTGACATTCGTCTCGAGCAGCTGCGCACCCGCAATATCCGCCAGCCATCAGAAGGCCCGCCAACGGATTTACGAGGGCTCGCCCAACCCCGATAATGCGCAGGCCGAATCCTGGAAGGCCGCCGCCGATGGACATGCTGGTCAAGCTCTATGCGCTGCCTACATCCCGCGACGCGTTCGAGCGCCTGAGCAAAGCGGGCATCACGACGCGGCGCGCGCTCGCTCCGGAAAAGCACAAGGTCGTCGACTGGGTCCGGCAGAATTTCAGCGAGGCCTGGGCCAGCGAAGTTGACGTGGCGTTTTCCCGGCAACCAGTGTCCTGCTTCATTGCGACAAGGCAAAAGAGCATTGTGGGATTTGCCTGCCATGACGCCACCTGCCCCAACTTCTTTGGACCGACCGGAGTGGATCCGAATGAGCGGATGCACGGGATCGGCAAGGCCCTGCTGTTCAATTGCCTCGAAGCCATGAAGCAGCAGGGATATGGCTACGCCATCATTGGCGGCGTAGGCCCTGCAGAGTTCTACGCAAGGACGGTCGGCGCGATACCGATCGAGGGCTCCGAGCCCGGCGTTTATCGCGGGCTGCTGTAGCGCAGACAATCGGGAGCACGACATGGCCGAACGCGAGATCGATGCCATCCGCGCATTGCTGGGATCGAAGCCGCGGCCGGTGGGCTGGTCGGAGCGGCGGCAGCGCATCAACGACGTCGGATCGGCCTGGCCGGTCGCGTCCGACGTGAAATGCGAGTCGGTCGATTGTGACGGCGTCGCCGGCGAATGGTCGATCGTTCCCGGCAGCGAGCCTTCGCGCGTGCTGCTGTATTTCCACGGTGGCGGGTATTGCTCCGGCTCGATTACTAGCCACCGCCGCCTAGTGACGGAGGCCGGTCGCGCGGCAAGCACGCGGACGCTTGCGATCGACTACCGGCTTGCCCCTGAACATCCCTACCCCGCCGCCCATGAGGATGCGCTCACTGCGTGGCGCTTCCTGCGCCGGCAGGGCATTGCGGCGACGAGCATCGCCGTCGGCGGCGATAGCGCGGGCGGCAACCTGACGCTGGGGCTGATCAACCGGCTGCGCGCAGCCGGAGAGGAATTGCCGGCGTGCGCCTGGCTGCTCTCGCCCTGGACCGACCTGACGATGTCCGGCGTGACGTTGGGGACCAAGGACGCCGTCGATCCGCTGATCCACAAGGCCTATCTCGACGAACTCGCGGACGCCTACGCACCGCCGTCCGTCGATCGCAGGGATGCGCTGATCTCGCCGCTGTTCGCTGAACTCAGGGGCTTTCCCCCCCTCCTGATCCAGGTCGGATCGGCCGAGACGTTGCTGGCGGACGCGTCCCGGCTTGCCGAGGCGGCGGGCACGGCCGATGTCGACGTGACACTGCAGATCTGGCCGCACATGATCCACGCCTGGCCGCTCTGGAACGCCAAACTCAGCGATGGCCGCCGCGCGCTGGCGGAGGCCGGGCTATTCGTAAAGGCGCATATCCGGTAAACCCTCACAACCTGAGGTCGCCGCGCACGAGGCGAAAAACCCCGATTCTGAGATTTTGGCCGGAATCCCGGGACCTTAGGGCGAATCGCGGGTTTTGGCCGGCGCACGGACTGTGTTAGTTAGGAACATTGGAATCACGTCCGGATTTGTAGTCGTATGATCGAACTGCCCCCCCGGAGTGCCAGCCCCATCGCGCGTTTCGGCGGACAGCCGATTGCGATCGCCGCTGCGGCCCTCTTCATCGTCGTGCTTGGCGTAGGCTCAATCGCCTTGTGGCGCGCCTATACCGGCAGCGCTCCCGAAACGGATCGGGTGGTTGCGACCCGGCAGCTGCAGGCGCGTGCCGCACAGGCATCCGAGCAACTGGTCGAGAAGACCAAGGGGCTGGAAGCGACGCAGCAGGAATCGATCGATCAGTTGCAGATGGTGCAGGACCAGTTGCAGACCGTGCGCCGCCTGCTCGCCGCGCAACAGGGCGACACCAAGAAGCTTTCCGAGCAGGTCGGAACGCTGACCGAAGCCGTCGAAGGCTTGCGGCAATCCTTTGCCAGCGCCCAAGCCTCTGAACCCTCCGCGTCTTCCGGGCCGCGCAACCGGTCAGGCAAAGCCAAGTACCGGGGAAGCAGGAACGCCAACCGCAGCCGTGCCAAGGCGCGCGGTTGATCGGCCCAGGCGGCGCTTGGCCCGGGCGACTGGATATTTTCCGCCGTTAAGGCGCGCCTTGCCGCAACTTTTTTCCACCTTTGTGAACTGGTTCACATACCCCCGCAGGAATCCCGGGCATCCTGTAGTTCACCGGATGGCGTGAGCCGATTTCAATATCCGGGGCTGGCAAGGTCGTTGACGGTATACTGCGTCGACGGCCTTGTTTTTTGAGCCCGATCCCGGGCCGTCTAACCGCCCCCTCCACCGGCTGACATCTCGCAAGCAGGTGATTTGCGTTCGCGCCGCTTTGCAAGCTGAATGCGCCTCCCAAAAAGCCGAAAAAGGAGGGCCGCCATGAGCGCCGAACCACTGCCGACCTCAGATGTCATCGGGCTGACCAAGGTCGCGCCCTTTTCGCGACGCGGCTTCATGACCGCCTCGGCTGCCGTGACAGCGGGCTACACGCTCGCCGCCGGGCCTGTCCGTGCCGACGTGATCAAGACCGACACCAGCGGCCTCGTCACCGGCGACGCCAAAATCAAGGTAGCCGACGGCGAGATGCCCGGCTATTTCGCGCGGCCGGCCGGCGTCAATAATCCGCCCGTGGTGCTGGTGGCGATGGAGATTTTCGGCCTGCACGAATACATCAAGGACGTGACGCGGCGCCTCGCCAAGCTCGGCGCGTTCGCGGTGGCGCCGGATTACTATTACCGCAAGGGCGCCGACCTGACCAAGATCACGGATATCCCGCAGTTGCTGCCGATCGTGAATTCGAAGCCGGACGCCGAACTATTGTCCGATCTCGACAGCACCGTTGCCTGGGCCAAATCGCAGGGCGGCGATACTTCGAAACTGGGCATCATCGGGTTCTGCCGCGGCGGGCGAACGGTCTGGGAATATGCCGCGCACAGCAGCACGCTCAAGGCCGGCGCCGCGTTCTACGGTCCGCCGGTCGATCCGCCGAATCCGGTCTGGCCGAAGAGTCCGACCCAGCTCGCGCCCGAAATGAAAGCGCCCGTCATCGGCCTCTACGGCGAGGCCGACACCGGCATTCCCGTAGCCACCGTGGAAGCCCTCAAGGCGGCGCTGGCCGAAAACAAGAAGACCGCCGAATTCAAGATCTATCCCGGCGCCCCGCACGGCTTCCATGCCGACTACCGCGCGAGCTACCGCAAGGATGCAGCCGAGGACGCCTGGAGCCAGATGCAGGCCTGGTTCAAGAAATACGGGGTGTTGAGCTAGCCGGGACTGTGAGCAGGCCCTTATGGAGTCCTGCAACAACACACGCCATCGCATGATGACGGCAGCAACCCGCGGTTCACGACCGGCGGGATTGCTGCCGAAATTCTATCGGCCGCGAGGACCGTTGCGACGCGGCTTTGCCGGCTGCTCCATCTCCCAGAACAACCAGACGAAGGCCGTGCCGAGGCCTACGACGACACCCAGGAACAAAAACGTCAGCGCCGGGGCTGTGAGCATGTTCAGCATCTCTGATGCGAAGCAAGCGGCGTACCAAGCAGTATAAAATAACGGCCTCGGTGCATAAACACCGGGGCCGCGCAATTCATCCCGGCCTCATCCGGTCAGCCGCACACCTGCACGGGCCGAATGCGCCAGCCATATGGCGTCCGAACACTGCGCCGCACGATGTAGCAGCCGCTGTCGCCATAGTAGTAGGAGTCGTCATAGCCGGCGTCATACGGATAGCCGTAATCGTAATAGTCATCGTAGTAGCCGTAGCCCAAGCCCAGTCCGACTGCCGTCACAGCAAACGGAAATCTCCGGTGCCGGAAACCATTGTGGAAGCCACCGTGGAAACGGTTGACGGCAAAGGTGCCGCCGCGAAATCCCGCCGCCGGCAAAGCAGCCGCACGGAAACCGCCTCCTCCGATCGCGGCTGTACGGAAACCACCGCCGCCGATCGCGGCTGCCCGGAAGCCGGCGCCGCCCATTCCCATTCCGCCGCGGAAGCCACCGCCGCCCATTCCCATCCCGCCTCCGCGGAAGCCACCACCACCGCCGCCATGGAAGCCGCCCCCACCACCGCCGTGGAAGCCGCCGCCACCACCACCAAAGCCGCCACGGGCCGAAGCTGCGTCCGGCGCCAGCATGGCGACCGACGCGCATGCGAACAGGGCAATCATCGTTCTTTCCAGCACAGTGGGATCCGAAGCTTGGAATTCACGTGACTTGAAGTCGC
>JADMIO011053048.1_pt1 | contig 113714 bp, 92 predicted proteins | sample 8958161 | NCBI WGS metagenome assembly JADMIO01 (sample SAMN16585339, study PRJNA669376) | soil metagenome | isolation source: Crop rotation soil | place: USA: Cullars Rotation, Alabama | collected 2011
CCGCGACTTCAAGTCACGTGAATTCCAAGCTTCGGATCCCACTGTGCTGGAAAGGTTTCTTGCTGAGTGACAGGGTCAACATGTTTCTGCAGACACTGCGCACAGACTTCTTTCATCATACACTGCATCGTGCTGTTGATCGAACCGATGGCGGCATGATTATCTTTCAAGATACCTTCAAGAGCACCGTCTTTTCGTCGTGCAGCTTTTACCGCTGCCATCATTCTATCTGAGCCGATCGCAATGATCCGGTCAACTGTCCCAAGCGGATATAAACGTTCAATACCAAGCTCATCGTGATGATAGGCAAGCATCGCTTGAATAATATTCCCCCGGAAATGAGCATCCTGCTTGCGTTGGGGTTCGATCGCAACCCCGGTATCGGTTGACCAGATAACCTGATCGGTCGAAGCTTCGATGTCCTCACGCTTAAAAAGATCGGCGCCGTCTTTATATCCTGCAAAGTAGATTACTTTGTTATTCTTTTCTTTCATCGCCTTTGCAATGGAGAATAATACGGCATTGCCGAGTCCTCCGCCGGCGAGCAGTACCGTCTCATTTTCCGGAATTTCTGTAGGCGTACCAGTCGGCCCCATCACTACGACGGGTTCACCGGATTTAAGCGCCGCACAAAGTCGTGAACTTGAACCCATTTCAAGCACGATGAGCGAAAGAAGTCCTTTTTCTTTATCGACCCATGCGCCGGTGAGAGCTAAGCCTTCCATGGTAAGTTTTGTACCATGAATTTCTTTCGCAAATTTTTCGAAATTCTGGAGCCGGTAAAATTGTCCCGGATGAAAATGGCGGGCTGCAGCAGGAGCATGAATAACGATCTCGACGATCGTTTTTGTAAGCCTCGTAACATTTACGACGGTTGCCTTAAAATCGTCATCGAGCTTTTGCTTGAATGAATACCAATCATTGATCGGCTGACTCATTCTTGTGCGATTTGGCTCTTCACCAAACACCGCTCGGACAACATGAGGATATCCATCCTTAGCGCTTGCCATCGCTTTCACAACGTTGCCGGCATATCGCGGATGATTATCGCCGTAGAACGTGATGTATTTTCCTTCACGCTCGTAGCTCGTGAAGAATCCATTCTCGGCTTCTTTGAACTCTCCGTTGAGATGAAATGGCTGGAAAAAATTATTCCATTTATCTTTTTTGAATGTGCCCGGAAATTCTCGTTCGTAGATCGTATTCGGGCTTGTACCGGCTGCAACAAAAACCGATTTTGCAGGAAGTTCGACAAATTCTCCAGAGCCTTTCATTTTGCCATCGACTAGTTTCTGGCGTTCCAAAAGCATTCCTTTCACTGCGCCAAAATCATCTTCGATCGCTTCGACAGGAGACATATTCTCGATGTAATAAATACCTTCTTCTAAAGATTTCTCAACCTCTTCATGATTGAGCCTGTAAGCAGGTGATTCATTGAGCGAACGGCGATACGCGATCGATACACCTCCCCATTTGCGGATAAAAGGAATAAAGTTCGGCTTCTCTCCTGCAGCCGCCGCGCGTTCACGTTCTTTGCGTATCTCTCTTCCGTGATCGAGGAAGGTATTGAAGATCGCTTTATCTTCTGCAGTTAATTTGGCGAGAAGATAATCCTCGTCATATTCTTTTGAAAGCAATTCGTGACGTTCGAGAATTTTTTCAACCTGAACCGGATAATATGCTGCAAGTTCTGTTGCAGTATCGATGGCAGTTAATCCTCCTCCGATCACGACGGCCGGAAGCTGCACTTGTAAGTTTGCCAAAGAATTTTTCTTCGCTGCTCCGGTAAGTTGCAAAGCCATCAGGAAATCACTCGCTTTGCGAATGCCGCGGATGAGGTTATTCTTCATCGGCACGATCGTCGGTTTGCCTGCACCGCTTGCGATGGCGATGTGATCGAACTTATAGTTGCCAAAAGCATCATCGATCGTGATCGTCCCCCCGAAACGAACTCCGCCATAGATAGCAAAAGTATTTCTGCGAACAAGTGTAAGGTAGATCAGGGTAAGAAAATTTTTATCCCAGCGGACGGTGATTCCATATTCGGCCACCCCGCCAAAGCCGTCCATCGAACGTTCATCGAGTTTGCGGTAAATATCAGACCATTTCTCGATCGGTTCGGGTGCGATCCATTTTCCGTCTTTTACCTGACCTGTTAAATGTTCATCGAGTGGTTCGATCTTGAGACCGTCAATTCCAGCAACGCCAAAACCTTCGTTAAGAAGATAATGCGAAAGCGTATACCCGGCTGGTCCTAAGCCGACAACTAAGGTATTCTTTCCAGTATATGGAAGCGCATAAGGCCGCTTGATGTTGAGAGGATTCCAACGTGTAAGGAATCCAAATATCTCTACTCCCCACGGCATTCTGAGGACGTCCGTTAGTGCTCCAGTTTCTGCTTGCGGAATATTTACCGGAGTCTGCTTTTGATAGATGCAGCCTTTCATGCAATCGTTGCAGATGCGGTGCCCTGTTCCCGGGCACATCGGATTATCGATCATGATAAGACTCAAAGCACTGATGGCATCTCCTCCGGAAAGTACCATGTGCATTTCCGAGATCTTTTCATCGAGCGGGCATCCGGCAAGTGAAATGCCGAGCGGATTTTTTTTCAGGCTTCCGTCTTTTTCGTGCAATCCTTTCGAGCAAGAATCTTTCGAACGGTCGTGGCAGAAGATGCAATACTCTGTTTCGCCGCGCACATGCCGGGGATTCATGCGTTCATCGGTCAAAGCAAATCCATCTCGTCTGCGGTATTCTTCTTCGGGTCCGATGAATTTTTCTTTCAGCATCTGGTCGGGATGAATGATCTCGACAAGATGCGAGTAATCCATATTCTTCGGCAGGTGATAGCTTGCCCAGTTCTTTACTTCTTCATGAAGTTCGTGATCGTAATGCCGCGCAGCACAAAAGGCAAGAAATTTATTTACCGCATCCGGCCCTAATTTTGCAAGCTCGGAGCTGTTATTTTTTTCATATTCAGTAAGCGTGACGGCCATTTGAGCCGTAGCATACTCATCATCGAACGAAATAAAATTATCCGCAAAATGGGTCTTGAGCGTTTTTAAATAAAAATCCTTCAGTGCATTAAGCGGTGCAACTTCGAGACATTTTTCGAGTGTCGGAAATTTTTTGAGCGCTGCGCGAAGAAGGATATCCTGCTTGAACTTAAAAATGATCTTCTCCCTGATCGCAATATCGATCCCGGCTTTTCTGTTCTTTTCAACGTTGAAAAGCTTTGCGACAAAGCTTCCTACATGGGGAGCCATATCGACAAGAAGCTGCGAGAGCGAAATCGGTTCGAGTGTACCGGCTGCGCTATAAGCCTGCCATCTCGAATGAAGTGTTGAGTCCTTTGCAGCAATTTCCGTGAGGAAGAGCGAGTGAAGTTCGGCTAATTTTTCTGGCTGGTAAAGATCGGAATAGGTGAAACCTGGTATTCCTAATTGTAATGTTGGCACGCGGGGCAGGTTATTGAAAATTCAAATTAAAATGTAAAATTATCTTCTTCCGGTAGCCGCAGGCTTTAGCCTGCGATGTTAAATTAATATTTAAACACTCTTCGCGGGTTGAAGTCCGCGGCTACCAAAAATATTTTTCTATATTACAGCTTCAGCAACTTGTTTGCGCTTAGCTTCGAGCACTCCGAGCAGTTTATGAAATGCTTCTTCGAATTTCATCACACCATCGGTCTGTAATTCATCGGCTACCTGCTCGGTATCGATAGCGATGGATTTTAGTGATTCGATAACTTTATGAGCATCATCCAAACCCTGATCGAGTGTATCTGCCGCTTTGCCGTGATCGGCAAAGGCTTTCAGCGTATCATCCGGAACGGTCGTTACCGTTTCTTTTCCGATGAGAGGCTCGATGTAGAGCACGTCGCTATAAGCAGGATTCTTGGTGCTTACGCTTGCCCATAAGCAGCGCTGCACATGACCCCCGGCTTTGCGAAGTTCAGCAAAATCTGTTCCGTAAAAGATTTCTTTATAACGTTCATAGGCGAGTTTTGCATTTGCATTTGCCGCAGAACCTAATAAGTTGCTGTGCTTTTTATCTTTAGAGCCGAGAAGTTTATCGACGTTCGTATCGACTCGCGAGAGAAAGAAACTTGCAACCGAACGCACACCGGAAATATCTTTTCCGGCTTTTAACCGTTCGCGTAAACCTTCGATATAGGCGTGAGCGACCTGTGTGTAATTTTCTATTCCAAAGAGAAGTGTTACGTTAACGTTAATGCCTTCGGAAATCGTTTTTGTTATAGCCGGGAGACCCATGGGGGTGCCGGGGATCTTGATCATGACATTTGGCCTATCCACAACACTCCAAAGATGCTTTGCCTGCTCGAAAGTCTCTTCGGTATTATGGGCAAGGGTCGGATCAACCTCGATGCTCACATATCCGTCTTCACCTTTTGTTGCGATATAGACATCATAGAGAATATCGGCAGCAAGGCGGACGTCATCGGTTGTCAGCTTCTCGTAAATTTCGTGGGTCGTTTTTCCGGCATCGATCAGCGCGCGAATATCTTCATCGTACTCCTTGCCGGTAGAGATCGACTTTTCAAAGATCGAAGGGTTTGAGGTAACTCCTTTGAGTCCGAGTTCATCCACCATCTCAGCAAGCCCACCGCTCGTGATGAAAGAACGCCCGATATTATCATACCATAAGCTTTGCCCGAAGTCTCCGATTTTTTTCCAGTTATTCATGATCGTAAAATAAAAAAGCTCCCGTTAAAACGAGAGCTTTTGCAAAGAAGTGTCTTGCTAAAAAATTATCTGATCATGTACCTAATGGCAATGCCTGCATATGCTGCAGAGGCATGCCAGTTTTTCTGCGAATCATCCACTTTGGTAAAGGGGAAGTCATATCCGACTGCCGGTGTTGCCGTCCAGGAACCGTCACCCGTGAGCGGAATATCGTAATCGAACTGTGCGCGAAGTGCAACGCGAATTCCAACAGCAACAGCAGGAGAAGTTGCTGTAGCAGCTTGCTTATCTGGTACAGCAGCAGTATTGGTTTCAGAATGGTCAGGCTTAGAAGCATCACCACTAGATGCAGTTACAGTAACAGTCTTATTCAAGTTTGCAGTCAGCGGAATACCTGCGCTAATGCAAAGCTGAGCGGCAGGACCTGTAGGCGAAGGAGCCTGAGTAAAATTGTATTTATAGCCTACGTTAATCAAGCCATAGTTCAAAGAGGCTGATTCACTCGTCTCTACGCTTCCGTTATAGACAACGCCGTTAAGCTTTGTCGGAATCGTTGCACGGGTCGTATTGGCTGTAGTAAACTTCGATGATTTCGAATCGAAAATACCTTCTGCGATAATAAAGCTTTGCATTGTATTATCGAGGGGTATTTCGGCAGAAATACCTACATGGAATGCAACATCAGAACCATTCTGTGCTGTGAAACACGATGGCTCGGAATTGAGGATCGCAAACTGATCGGTCGAGTAGCTAACGAGGTTAACGCCGCCAAGAGGTCCGATAAGCCAACCGCCCTGTTCTTCAGGAGCGATAACGCCGGTTCTTTGAGAACCTGAACAGGATTGTAAAAGCAAAGCACCCGCAGCTAAGAGAGAAAGAAGAATTTGTTTCATACTACTTGTAGTGTGCAAAAGAGATTCTTTGTGTGTTTGTGATAAAATTATCCTGACAATGCATGACAATATCGGGCGTCAAATATACGGCGTTTTTTTGCCGGCCTTCCGAAAATCAGTTTTATTGTAAAAGTGACACTCCCAAGAAAACACGCACCCAGAAATATAACTTCCGCGAAAGAAAATAAGTTTACTTTTCTAACACGAAAAGTCCCCGTTTTCGCTCCTTAATTCTCGATACTGATCGTTCCGGTTATAGCCGTGCCCGAACCGAGTTGGAATCGGTAGATATAGATTCCGCTTGCCAGGTTACGGATATTCATCTCGGTTCGGTAACTGCCTTCCGGCTGCCATGCACCCGAGATAATTGCGGCAGACTGCCTGCCTAAAGCATCGTAAAGAACGAGAGAGACGTTTCCAGCTTCGCGGATGGCATATTCGAACGACACAACACCACCTGAACTTTTGGAAACCGGGTCGGGACGCGCAGGCTTAATGACTGCCGGAGTGTTGCCGGTTTCGAGAAAATGCGCAAGCGCAGAATCCCCACAGTTATAAACGATCGAAAAGTCCGTCGGAGCACCCGGCTGCGCATTAATGCAGCTTGCAGCAAGGCTATCATTATCCGTGATAAACTGGATATTTACAAGCGAAACAGGGGTTTCTTTTGTTCCCGAACGCGTGATGGTCGGGTAGAACTTAATAGAGCCGAGAGAGGTCATCCCGTCTTCAAGCGGGGAGGAGTTGTTCAGAAGAAGGGTCAATGTTCCCGTTGCATCATTTATCACCGAAGAATTATCATACGTCCAGCCATTTGCCGGCACATAGGCAACCGAAAGCCTGTCTCCCAGAGGTTGTAATAAACCGGTATTATATGAATATGTTAGCTTTACATGAGTAATCCCGAGGTTACTGGTATTTTCCGTTACTCCGTTCTTGGTCATTGAAATATCGATCGGCATCGTAATAACTGTGCCGGATCCTGCCGAAGCGTTAGTCGCTGAAAGACTCGAAGAAATTTTTGTATTGATTCCACCGGATGAGGCAGAGATCGGGGCATATAAGGTATCAGGTTTTCCGGCGATATTGGTAATGATAATTATAACCGTATCCCGGTAGGTAGAAGCCTGAGTACTCGGAGTGGGTGAAAAGACAACCGGTACGGATGCTGATTTCCCTGCACCGACAGTTGCAGGCGATGGAGGCGCTGCAATAAAATTAGCTCCGGATCTCATAGAGACACTTTTGATGGTTACTGTTCCGGTTACTGCGGGATTTGTAACCGTAACATTGACCGGCTTTTTATCACAAGAGAGAATCGCAGGACTTAGATCGAATCCTTGAGCCGATGGAGCTCCGATCGTAACCTGAGCAGTGATCCTGCCTGCAGGAAGAGGTGTGCATGCATTGGTCGAAAGTGTATAGAGGGCGGTCTGCAATGAATCGGTAGAAACTGAAGCATCAAACCCGATCGCAATAGATAAGCATTCGCCTGTTGCAAGAGAGAATGGCGGAGTCTTTGTAACTCCACCGACAAGATATCCCTTTATGGAAAATGATTTATTATGAATCCCCGGAGCAAGCAGTGCGCCATTGATCAGAACTGAATCCGCCTGCTCGTTACAATAAGTCACAGTATCATAGACGATCGGGCTTCCGTAAGGTAAACTGCCCATGACAGCAGAATCTTTCTTTATGGTGATCTCCCGGTAGATCGCGCGGATGTTTGTCGTAACTGAGTTCGTGGTATCTCCTCGATCGCTAATGACGAAGAGCTTCGTCGAATACATCCCTGTTGCTTTTGGCGGCGGAAAGAAATTTAAGAATGCAATGATCGTATCGTTTTTTGTCAGGCTAACTGGCGGTTCACCGACAGGTCTGCCATTAGCATTGCGAAGTGTTGAGACCTTAAAATTTGTATCGGTCAGGATGATCTTGCTCACGGTCGTTCCGGTCGTTCCGGTTGAAATGATCGTATCGGCAAAGGAGATGGCCGCGCCGCACACACTGACCGAATCAAGGTCCTTTGTTATCATAAGTCCCGGAGCAATTCCACAGCCGGTAATGATCGCATCCCGCTCTCCGATGGTATTGCTTTTTACTTTAAGTGTGGCAGTAAAAGAATTGCCGACGACGTTGGGTTTAAAAGCAAGGCTGACCGGCAGCTGCGCTCCGGCATTGACAAAGATCGGAAAGGTGATCGGCGGAGAAACCGTGAAATTCGGATCGGTCGTCTGAATATCATCGATCTGAATTCTGGTCGCCGAGACGTTTGTAATAAGGGCCTTAGCCTGAACGGTCGTAGAGCCGACGATCTGGCATCCGAAATCTTCTCCGATTACTGTGAAATCCGGCTGACCTCCAGTGCCTGTTACGATCGCTTGTGTTGTAATACAACCATCTGATAAAAGTAACGTATCGCTCGATAAACCTCCGGTTTTCGGAGTGTAACAGATATGGACGGTTCGTGAACCGCCAACCGGAATTGCCGAGCTATCAAAAGGTGAGATGACAAATCCAAGATTTGCAAGTGCGAGTTGGAGCGATTTCCATGTGTATGGTACTTTGCCTGTATTTGAAATGAGAATATCTTTGCAGGCTGTAACTCCGACTGCGCCTGCACCGAAATTCAAAACCGAAGGAGTGATAGAAGCAGCTTGCGGACTATAGGTACTTGTGATCATCGTCCTGTTTCCGGCGTAATCATGTATCTCCACTCGAAGATATGCTTCCTTGGTGCTGTCAACGACATTCATTTGGTAGTATGTTGCCGTTGATGCTATACCGATCTCATAAGCCTGATCAGGGCTATACTGCATATTGAAAAGCGAATCAAGCTTCATCTCCGCGATCTCGGATGCAGGAGGGGTGGTCTGGTTGTCGGTAATATTTACTAAACTGTTAAAGCAATCTCCGGTGATCGTTGCAATCGGTGCGATGGTATCAGGATCGTTGATCGTCCTGAGTCCTAATGCTCCGCTCCAGGCGTATGATTCATTCGTACCGTACCCATAGATATAAACACCGATACCTGAATCGCTTTTGACCTCATGAGTGCCGGGAAGAACGTTCGAGATCTGGAATGCTGTGTAGTTTGAAAAGGGAACAGGCGTCTGCGCTTTGCTCTGAAAACTGCTGATCGGAATATTATCGAATTTTGTCTTTGCGATGGAGCCGTTAGGGACCATCACATTGACATAATTAATGTAAGTGTTAATGCTCGGAGTCTGGAAGACGACGTCTTTTCCGTACTGTTCAACGGAATTGATCACAACCATCGAGGGATCGCCTTTCGGGTTGGGGTTTGCACCATTATGCTCAGATTCCCAGGAAGAACTATTTATATACTGGATCAGCATAAACGGTGCATCGCTTGTCCAGGTCGAAGCTTCTGTTACCTGGGGATCGATGAAATATCCGTTCGTTCCGGTGATCGTATATTTTATGGAGCTGTTCCGCCAGATCTCCTGACCGCCTGCTTTGGTGCCGATCATCAGAAATGAATCTCCGCTCTTTCTTCCGGCAAATGGAACGCTCTGATATGTTTGTGCCCATGTCCTTATTGGCGGGAGCATATCACAGACGTGATCGCATGTGATGTAATCGGCCGGCACGTTCGAACATTGTGAAGCGCCGATAACTCCAACAGGAAGATTTGAAGTGACGATCGTTCCTGTTACATCGAAGGTCTCTGCTTCTGTTGCAGGGATCGTCATATATTGCACGCACTGACCTCGCATGAGATCGACATCGAACGGAATTCCGGCTTTATGAATAACGGTCGGGCTATTAGTAGCACGAATATCATCATGCGGCTTGATCGTACAATGAGTATAATTCTGATTCGCGACGATGGCAAATTCCGAAGGGTAATCATAAAATCCCGGAGAGTAACCCAACTGCAGAGATTCATATCCTGCGACAACATAGCTTGTGCCCCAGCCGGTGGTCGGGATGACGAGCATTCCATCGCTTGAATTCGAATTATGCGAAAGAACATACGCAGAGAGATCGGCATCTTCGGACCAGACGTGGATCGCTTTATCTTCGACTACGTCGCTTGTCTCCATTTCGAACTGGATCGGAATATCGAACTGGAAAACTTGATTTGCCGTGATCGCCTGACGAACGTTAAAAGCGAATCCTCCATAAGCATGAATATTCGCGACGGTATTTTTCGGGCTGGTAATGTAAAGCGTGTAGTACTGGCCGATCCCTTTAAAATCGGCATTCTTGCAAAGTGTAAACCAAAGCTCACGGCCGAGAGAAGTATTCTCTTTTTGAAGTTTCTCGATCTTGCTGATGATGCGGGAAGTTTGTGCCTGCCCAAGAGAAAATGCTAAAAAAAGAAAAGCGATCATGGATACATTCGCAATTCTTTTTTTTGTTATTCTTTTCATTGATAAAATTATTTTCTCTCCCTAAGACCTTCGGGGAATAAGAGTAGGTCAGGCACTCCTGCCTGACTTATTGCTCTTTCGGAGCGAGGCTGGCAAATGCCTGACTTGTCGCTCCTTGGGGCGAGCTGGCAAATGCCTGGACTTATCGCTCCTCCGGAGTGAGGACAGGCAGGAGTGCCTGTCCTACTCATTCTAAATTTATTTCTCGATCACGAATCTGCCGCTTACGGCATTCTTGCCATCGAGTGTATAGCGGTAGATGTAATTTCCTGCCGAGAGCCCTGAAGTATTATACCGGACTTCGAACGTACCGGAAGGAAGCTGCTGGTCATCGATCACTTTCGAGACTTCCTTGCCAAGTTCATCATAGATCACGAGCGTGACATGGCCCATCTTTGCCGTCGAGTACGTGAAGTGCAGCAAGTTACCTGATGCCGAACCCGCCGGGTTTGGAGTAACAGGATGTGCGATGACGGGGAAGATTCCCTTCGTCATGAAATCCTGCAAGGTCTTATCGCCGCAGCTATAGACTAGATTGTAAACTGAATCCTTCGGTTGGATCGTCATACAGTTCGGTGACGGATTGCCGAGCGAATCAATAAATTTAAGTGCAGACAGCTTCACGGCAGTCGATGATCCGGAATCCGGAATTACCGCTAAGAACGTCACCGTTGCGATGGAATTAGAAAGATCCGCATCGTTGAGTACTCCGCCAGTCTTAATAAGATTAAGCTGTAAAGTATTCGAAGATTCGGTTACGGTAGATGGATTGCTTGCATCAAGTGTCCATCCGCCTGTCGTCTTTACTGAAGCTGCAAGTTTTGTCGGATCGATATGCAAGAGATGCATATTGTAATTATACGTCAATTGAATGCGATTGATCGTAACGACATCAAGCGGCGTCGTGAGATTATGCTTATCAAGTACTAACTTGATCGGCATATCGACATACGTACCGGCAACAACCTTAACATTCTGCACCACATCCGTTACCTGAGAATTGACGGTCAAGTCAAAACCCTGGCCGGTTGCACTGACAGGTGCTGTATAAGTTGTGATGATTCCTTTCTTATTATCAAACGTCAAATTGACAGTTGCCGTATAGGTCTTTGCCGGCGTTTGCGGATTTGGGGTAAAGGTAATGGGAATTCCGATAGTATAAGGCGTTGCGGCAGTGCCCTTTGGTACAAGTATCGGAAGCGGCCCGTTATATTTAAAGTTTGTCGGGTCGGTGCCTGTCATATTGATTGCAGTGATCTCACCATCAAAAAGATTTGGATTAGTGAAATGGACTGAATCAACTTTTACAGAGCAACTGAAGATTGGCGGATCTGTAAAGCCCTGTGCGCTTGGACCGCCAAGTCCTTTTGCGCCTAAGGTCATGATCGTATCGGCATGTGTGCAGGAATTCGAATAGATCTTAAATTGCTGCTGATTTGTCGCAGCATTATTATATGCTGGATCAAATTCGACAAAGATATCTACGCATTCATTAGCAGCGAGAGTAATACCCGGTGAAGGGAATGTGAATGCTTTCGTAGCTCCGCCCTGCTTAAACATACCTGTCAACTTCAATGAAGCATCATGTGGGATAACAGAATCGATATTCGTTATCGTCAAAGGATCGGTACCGTTATTGCAAAGCTGGAAGGAGTTCTGTACCTTCGCACTTCCGAGTGGGAGCGTACCGAAGTTGAGGTCCGGTCCGGGTACGAGATCCATATATTTCACACAGACGGTAAAATATCCTCTGCTCGGAGAATATATTTCAGAACCGCCTAAGCGTGTTACAATAACCGAATCAACAAAACAGCCTGAGGTCTTTGGTGCCGGAGTATAGAATACTTCTGCATAAACCGTAACACCGGGCGGAAGTGAGGTCGGCAGTGTAATTAAGTTATTACCCGTCGAATCATAAAGCTTGACCGGTCCAAAAGCCGGATCGTTCGAGGTACCTCTTATGGAGATCAAACTATCTTTTAAATTGCCTTTATTTGTGATAGCAAATTTCGCTGTAATAGGGTCTTCACACTGAGTGACAACCGTATTGGAATCACGCAATTCAAGCGGCGAGCAGCCATCTCCTTTGATCGTGGCAATACGTTCGATGTGAGTGACGCCATCGGGCAAGAGAGCCTGGACATGTAAATTCGTTGTGAAAGGACCAACCGAGCTCGGATTAAATCTGACAATAAAATGGTGCGTGCCAACTGCCGAAGTCGTTGTTCCCGGAATTGTAAACGGAGTTGCATTTCCCGGATCGGAAATACTAAAATTGGTTGCATCAGGCTCGATCCATACTTTGTCGATCGTAACCGGAAGTCCGGAATTATTGACGATTATGCTATCCATCGGCCTGTTTGCATTGATAGCCGTACAATCGAAGGTATAATCGGGCACTGAGAAATCAGGAGCTCCGCCATTACCAAGAACGATCACACTATCGATCTGGCATTCGTCGAATACAAAAAGTGTATCCTTTACTGTAGGAGCTTGATTTGAAGTAAAACTCAATTTAATAACCTTGCAGCCTTTCGCGGGAATATCTCCATCTGTAGCGCTGTCTATCTTAAATCCGACGGCATCACTTACACGCTTCTTCCCGCCATCATTCAAATATAAATTTGCTTTCAGAAAATGGTACGGAAAATTAGAATTATTACAAATAGTATCATAAACAATACCTGTATTTCCTACCGGTACTGTTCCAAAATTAATCGGACTCGGAGCAAATGTAAGCTTTAGAGGATGAGAGATACTCGTAACTGTTGTTCGGTTACCTGCCATATCATAGATCGAAACGACTATATATGCATCTTTACTCGGATCAATCACGCACATATCGTAATAAGAGACCGGTGTTGCGCTTCCGGGATTAAATGTTGTATCCGGAAGAAAGGTCATGTTATCTGCGCTATCTACAACGAATGAAGAAAGCAAAGATTGATTAGCTCCGGTATCTGCAATTGCAACGTGCGCGCACCAACATGGCCCTGAGGGAGTTACTGTCGGCGGAATCGTATCAGGCGTAATGGTCTTCGATCCTAAAGCTCCGGCCCAACCGTATGATTCGTCAATTCCGTAACCATAGATGTAAACACCAACTCCGGTATCGGTGGGATTATTGGTCGTAATGAGCGAGTGTGCTCCTTCACCCTGGCCTTGCTGATATTTAATTCGTACTGCAAGCCAACCTGTCCCCGGAATCGGGAAAGTATCTTTAATAGTAAACGGAATCGGGCCATTGATCGGCAAACCGTCATAAGTTGTTAAGCCGGATTTATATTGCTGCTTACGAATAAGAACATTTACATAATTAGTAAACTCCGCCTGGCCGGCGGCCTTGAGGATGGTTGGGGTCTGAAAATAAACTTTATGGTTAAACTGTGCCGCAGGATTAATAACGATCTCTGCAGGGTCACCTAAATTTCTATGTGCATCATCCGGAGCAGCATGATCTGCGCTCGGAATGTACTGAACAAGCATGAACGGAGCAGTGCTTGTCCACATTGAAGGCTGAGTAATATCATTGACAAACTGAGCCTGATATTTATTAAGGATTGCGACCTGACTGCCATTTTGATAGATAGTCTGATTCTGTGTAGCTACGAGAAGAAATGTATCTCCTCCATATTTTCTTCCGGCAAAAGGTGCCGAGAAATAAACATTAGACCATGAGCGGGAAGGCTGCATCATATCCATGATAAAATCGCAGTACGGATCTCCGACTTCGATAAAGGGGCATGCAGATGCACCGATAACTCCGACAGGATTTGTCGCCCTGATAATGGTACCGGTTGCATCGAAATCCTGGTTGCCGGGATTACCGACAATCTGGTACTGAACGCACTCGCCTTTCTGAAGATTAACATTAAATGGAATTCCGGCAGGATGTGCGACAACGGTTGCGTTGCCATCGGCACGAAGATCATAACTCGGAATAATGGTGACGGCAGTATTATTCTGACTTGCAACAACGACAAACTCTGAGGGAAGATCAACACTTGAAACATTTAAGGAAGAATAAGCAGCAACGACATACTCTTTTCCCCAGCCAATGGTCGGGACGATATACATACCTTCGGTAGTGAAAGGCTTGCGGGACATAAAATACACAGCAATATCGGCATTATCGCTCCAAACGTGTATTGTCTTTTGCTCAACTACCCCGCTGGAATGCAGTTCGGTTGAAAGTTTTACTTCGCCTGCAGGAAATGCCGGGTTAGGGCTTGTAAAGATCGTTGCTTTGCCTGCAGTAACCGGCTTCTTGATGATCGGGCCATCAGGCAACACCTGAAAATTGACGGTTGCATTTCGCGGAGAATTTACATACACGTTATAATATTTCTGCGACTGATCTTCGGTTGTAAAATTCTGTGGAATTGCGAACCAATAATCGCGGCCCAGATAGTTGGTCGATCCTGCCTCTTGTTCAGTGGAATGAGTAATTCTGATATTTGTCTGGGCGAAAATATTCGTTTCGGCAAACGAGAGAATAGTTATGGCAGCCAGTACAAGATAGAAGCGATTGTGTCGGAGATTCATATTGTGTAAATCAGAAAAAGACTTCGGTAGTACAACACTTTACAACATGCGAAGTTACAACTCCGCAACTCAAAAAAAGGCGGTGCTTCAGAGAAAGTATGATGCACCTCGTTTTCCGGCAAAAATTCGCAGGAAACCGCCTTTCGGATGTATTTATCTACTAATGAAAATCCTAAGCCAGAATAGAGAGTTCCGGCAAATTTTTAGTGGCTCAGTTTTGTATTTAAAGTTAAATTACGTCATTGCGAGCGAAAGCGAAGCAATCTAAAATCCTGAATGATGCGTCTATTTTTAAGTTTTTAGATCGCGGCGTCGAGCTAAAGCTCTCCTCGCGATGACATGCTGTTGAACTAAAGTTCAACTGGCAATTTACCGTAGCGAAAAAGTAAAATATTTCGATTTCATACGGGAAATATCCAGTTTGTCATTTTTGACCGGGACTTTTACCATGAGACTTTTATCATCAGTCAGGTAGATATCGATCGTAAAGTTCGAAAAGCCATTTGGGTTATCTATTCCATCCACAGACCACAATGTGAGATCAGCATCATTCCGCTTGTTCTCAATATCTTTTGGCTGGCTCGGAGAAAAACCTATTTTGGTAAACATTTCTACTCCGAGGCTATCATAAAGCTGAGCATCCTTAAAATTGATCACAAGCCGCTGTCTGGCGAGAGTCTTAGTATCCACGTATGTAAGCACACCTGCCATCATAGAATCGTTGCAGTCTTCATATCCCTGAGCGGCGCTATTATCGAGAAATCCGATAAGCCTTTTTTGCTGAGTGTTCGGAATATCGACGGTATAAAGAGGCGAAGTAAGCCGCAGCATAGGCTTACCATCCAAGTAGCGAAATAACTGGTGTGCTTCAAGCGAGGCGCAGCAGCCATACAGTACCGATTCGAAATACTCATAATTATAATTAATGATATTGGCTTCGATGCTATCGTGCCAGAGGGTCTTGTCGAATTGTCCTTTATCGGAAATTTTTCCGGTCAAAGCAATCCAACCCATTTCCCCTTCAGCACCCGAGTAATATTCCTGCACATTCCTTTCGCTGATAAGAAGATCGACCGGATGATCGCTATGGATATCCTCCCAATAAACCTGCTGATGATAGGATTGAGTCGTTCGCCTGGTTAAAGTCTGTTCGTAACCATCAACCGTATCCCGGTCTATCGTAACAACCGAGTAAGCGCTATCGGCAAAATGCTTCTTTTGCGCAAAGGCCTGTGTGGCGATAAGTAAGATGAGAAGAGTGAGTGTTTTCATAATAAAGACTTACATTAAACGTCATTGCGAGCGATAGCGAAGCAATCTTAAATTTCAATTATAGAAAAATTTTAGATTGCTTCGTCTTTCGCTTCGCTCAATCCTCGCAATGACGTAGTCGATTATGCTGCTAACGCAAGTAATCTCTCCACTCGTTCGAGATTTCTTTCGTGAACGGAAAGCTTGAGAATTACCGACGTATCACCATAATGCCGTTCTTTTACATCGGCAAGTTCGTGAAGACGTGAGGCTATCTCATAATGATCGAGCGGCACTTCGACGGTCATCTCACGCGATGATTCGGCGATCACTTTTTCGATCTCGTCTTTAAGAGTCGTTATGCCGACGCCTTTGGAAGCGCTGATAAATACCGAATGGGGGTAGCGTACCCGAAGCTCATCGAAAATATTTTTATCTCCATTCAACACAAGATCGGTTTTGTTAAAGACCATGATGATAGGCTTATTCGTGATCTCGAGAGATGCGAGTGTTTCATTCACCACGGAAATATGTTCTTCCAGATCGGAATGCCCGACATCAGCGACATGAAGAAGTATATCCGCTTCACGCGCTTCAGCAAGCGTCGTACGAAATGAAGCGATCAGTTTTGGCGGAAGTTTGCGAATAAATCCGACCGTATCGGTAAGCAGAATTTTTCTTCCGTGTGAAAGATCGACCGAGCGTGTAACGGCATCAAGCGTTGCGAAGAGCCGGTCCTCGACGAAGACCTCTCCGGCAGAGATCACATTTAAGAGAGAAGATTTTCCGGCGTTCGTATAACCGATGAGAGCTACCCTGGCAAGCTCATCCGATCTTCCTTCTCGCCGCGTTTCTTGTTGGCGTTCGATCGTTGCAAGTTTTTCTTTTAATTTCGAAATTCTTGTTTTAATGAGACGTCTATCGGTTTCGATCTGCGTTTCTCCGGGACCTTTCGTGCCGATACCTCCGTATTGCTTTGATAAGTGAGTCCACTGGCGCGTAAGTCTCGGCAGAAAATACTCGAGCTGAGCAAGTTCGATCTGCGTTTTTGCTTCGCGGGTTCTTGCGCGCGATGCAAAGATATCGAGGATCAATCCGGCTCTATCAAGTACTTTAATACTTAATTCTTTTTCCAGATTACGAACCTGCACCGGAGATAGATCATCATCAAAAATAACAAGCTGCAGCGAAAGCATTTCGACATGCTTCTTCAACTCTTCGACCTTGCCTTTGCCAAGATATGTTGCAACATCGGGAAGAGGTTTTTCCTGCGTCATTCGAAGCAGAATATCGGCTCCGGCAGTATCGGCTAATCGTTCGAGTTCATCCAAATGCTCGGAAGCTTCATGGCGCGAGGCTTCGGAATTCGTACGAATAAGGGAAACAGTAGCGGCTTTCTCGCGCTCTTTGTTGGTGGTAAAATAGGTAAATGTTTCTTTCAAATGGTAATCTCTTTTAGTAAATCTTCGATCGTCTTAATGCTGATTAAAGACGAATATCTTTCAAAATCTTTTTTGTTTTGTGTCAATAATGTAGGGATATTATACGCTTTCATTGTTGCGACGATATTGGCATCATGAATTTTTCTTCCTTTGGTAGGATATTGCTCAAAGATCGTCAATAAATTCCTTGTTGTTTCTGCATTATCTTCGGCAACATGGAAAATTTTTTCAAAATTTTCTAACTGCTCTCTAATAAGATTAGTTGGGACTGATCTTACCAAAGGATCTTCTTTTGAAATAGCAGAAATGTATTCGCGTAAAATTTGACGAGATATCCAAATTTTTGAACGAGTACGAATTATCTTTAATAAATCGAAAGCATTCTGATGAAATGGGGATTCGAGAACATTTGCATAAACAAGGAAATTTGTATCGATAAAGATCGAATTATCTTCCATCATCGTATAATTGATCTCTGCTCATAGTAAATCCTTTCGGCCAACCGCCTAAAGATATGACCGGAAAATCTATCATAGTTTCCTTCTGGTCTTCATCTACAATTATCCGAGCTTGATGCTTTCCCGGATTAATATCATCAGGAAGCTGCAATAAGGCCTGATGTTGAGTATTTACCTCTATGGAAGTCTCTATGGTTTTCATCATTTGACTAACGGCGATGATATGACAGGCGTTCCTTGCACAGTCACCTCCAGCATCCGCTCCAGAGCAACCTTCGCCCACTTTTTATCAGAATCGCCAACGGTGATCTGGTTACGAATAGTCCCTATATCCAGATCTTCTAAAATTCCAAGCAATGCTTCTGGCGAAATGCGGTACATTGTTGCACACTCGCAGGCATAGGGAGCAAGAGTCGTAATAAATTTATCAGGATTTTCTTTCTTTAGGCGATTCACCAAATGATGCTCGGTGCCGACTGCCCAGCTTGTTCCTGATTCTGCCTGTTCGATCGTTTTACAAATGAAAGAGGTCGAACCGACGAGATCTGCTTTCTTTACAACTTCGAACGAGCACTCAGGATGCACGATCACTTTCACTCCGGGATAAAGCGCACGCATAATATCCGGATGCGACGGCTGAAAATGCTGATGCACCGAACAATGTCCGCGCCATAAAATGATCTTTGCTTTTTCTATCTGCTCTTTCGTTAAGCCGCCAAGATCGCCTTGCGATTGATCGAAGAGAACGATCTCATCAAGTGGAATACCCATTTGATAAAAAGCTGTATTCCTGCCAAGATGCTGATCGGGAAAGAAGAAAATTTTTTCGAAGCCTTGCTTAAAGGCCCACTCGAACAGAAATTTATTATTCGAACTTGTCGAAACCGCTCCCCCATGCTCTCCGCAGAATGCTTTGATGGCAGCGCTCGAATTCATGTAGGTGATCGGACAGATCTTTTTGGTATCCGTCACTTCACTTAATGCGTCCCAGGCATCGAGCACTTGTTCGGTGCGCGCCATATCGCTCATTGAGCATCCTGCTTTCAGATCAGGTAATATCACTTTCTGATTATCGCCGGAAAGCACATCGGCAGTCTCTGCCATGAAGTGTACCCCACAGAAAATGATAAACTCTCTATCCGAAAGATTCGCCGCGTATCGTGCAAGCTCGAATGAATCGCCGGTTTTATCTGCGAACTGAATAATATCATCCCGCTGATAGTGGTGTCCGAGAATAACAACTTTATCGCGAAGCTTTTCTTTCAGTGTGTGAATTCGTGCAACAACCTCCCCCGAAGTTGTTTCCGCAATAAGAAAATCTTCGACCGTTGAATTCGAAAGTTCTTGCTCTATAATTGGTAATTCAGTCATTCAATTTCAAATGGAAGCTTCACTAATTTTGCTTCTTCGGTTTCAATCTTCACATTCATATCCGCAATAGCAAATGCTGATTTAATAAATGCAAGCCCGATTCTTTTTTCTAATGCCGGGGAATATTCCAAACTTGTTATTTCTCCGATCTCCTCATTTTCAGCATTCAATACTTTGACAGGTAAGGATCCGTTTTGAAAATCTTTACTTATCTCGATTCCCATTAAGTGTCGCTGCACTTTATCGTACGTATCAAGCCTCGCGATAACTTCCTGGCCGATGTAACAGCCTTTCGTCCAACTAATCGCCTGCACAAGTGTTGTTTCGAGCGGGTTATGCTTTTCATTAAGCTCGGTTGGAGCAAGCGGAATACCGGCTTCGATTCGCAGAAGATTATACGTATCATCATCAATGACTGTTCCGCCGGATTCCTCAACTCGACTTTGCAGAAGTGTCCAAATTTCTTCAGAATCAGCTTTTCCAACCATGATATTCCAACCGCTTTCGATGATCCGGTTTGTTTTCTGCAGAATTACTTTTTTCCCATTACATGTGAGGTCAAGAAAATGGAATTGTTCAAGTTGAATTAGATCGGAAACAGTTGAAAGTCCTGTAGCTTCCAGTACTTCCATTGCGCGAGGACCGAAGAGAGTAAATTGCAGAATGTCCTCAGACTTCCTTACGAACTGTGCATCTTCCATAATGACGAATTTCTCCAGCCATTGGATGACTTCATTTTCTCTACCGCCGCTTGTTAAGAGCAGTGCGCCTTTACCATGCGAAAGCACAGTAATGAGATCGATGATCCTCCCTTTCTCAGTCGTTAGCACAGTCTGAGCTCCAACGCCCGGTTTATCGATCAGCGGAAGCAGATCATTAGTGGACATTCGGTGCAGGAGATCAATGGCATCGGCACCGCGCGCCGGCACTCTTCCGAAGCGCTTGGAAGCATTATAAAGGGCTGCGGATTTATGGGCTTTTTTGTAGGATTCAGTATTCACAGAAATACTCAAACGAATAATTTGGAAAATTCATTTTTTTATTGTATATTTGCACTGCTTTCATTTTCGCTATACACACATGACAAAACGTAGTCCAGTAGCCGTATTTTTTCTTACCTTTCTTACCTTAGGTATTTATCTCATCGTTTGGCGCGTAAAGACCAAAGGTGAAATGTGCCGCCTCGGAGCTGACATTCCGACTTCTTGGCTCATGATCGTTCCGATCGCCAATCTCTATTGGCTTTGGAAGTATGCCGGTGGCGTAGAGCAGATCACCAATAAGGCCATGTCGCAAGTTGTCGCTTTTATTCTACTCATCTTGCTCGGTGGTATCGGTGATGCAATTATTCAGGATTCTTTTAATAAGATCAACCTGCAAGCTGCACCGGCCGCCGCATAATTTTTAAGTTTTTCTTATCCCCCGTAAGAATTATACCTCTGCCGCCAGAAGAGGTGAGTTGTGTTCGTAGTACTCACAATTAAGAGTCGCTATCCCTCGCATCGGATAGCTATTGGTATTCCGTGACACTCTTAGAAGAGTTTATCTTTTCTCTCAACCGGACTGAGCGGGGAAAACTTCGTCCGCTGCAGTTTCGTGGAGTTAAGCGAAAAGTTTTCCGTAAGATCATCACCACTACAGATTCTGAAGGAATTCCTCCTGATCAATTCATCAGCCAGTTAAAGATCACTCAAAAACGGTTCTATCAGATCTATGCGGAAATGCTGCACTCATGTTATCATGATGTCGCACCCGCAGGCGGTACCGAACTGCTGCAATATCTCGGTAACATGCAATTATACCGGCATTTTTATATCGAGATGAAACGGCAGGAAAAAGAGCTCATTGATGCCAAAGACTCCAAAGCTCTCGAAGACTTTTATTTCAAGGTTCTTCTGATGTCTGAATTTTTTCTTATTCCGCCAAACAAGGCAGGAAAGATCAGGCCGGAGCTCCTGAAATATGTCACTCGCTATACGAAAGTTAAACAGCCGCATCCATGTGACCAGCGTTTTATTCGATGTACTGAGATCGAGCAGGAAATGTATCAAAATTTCATGCGCAATTTCAGTTTAGAGAAATTAAAAAGATCGGTTGATGAACTCGAAGAGATCTATCGCTGCGTACGTGGAAAGGATCATGCACTCGCAAAATTCAAAGTAACGTACATTCTTGCTATGATCTATTTCTGGAATTTTTTTCCTGAGAAAAAACCTGAGCCGTATCTCGAATTTCTTAAACAGATCATAAACGATCACAGGCAAACCTTCGGATCGGTCGGTGAATTAATGCGCATGGGAGTTGAATCCTACACCAGGCCGAACCCTGCAGATATTTCGCTTTATAAAAAATTTCTTGACCATCCGACGCCAACAGGCGAAGGCTCATCTCTTTTATTTATTGAGCGGTTCCTGCCGATGATCGTCATCGAGGGTGAGATCGCATGGGCAAAAAAATTTATTGCTGATCGTTTTCCCTTAAATCCCGGTCAATTGCACAAGGATATTGCAATGCATTGGTGGCGGCTCTTGGTCATTTATTACATTCATTCGAATGATTTTCTCAAAGCAATGGAGACCCTTGAAAAAGCCATTGCATCGAATACCGGAAAAACACGAAATGTAACCTTAGACATCAATTTGCGGTGTTATAAGATTTTCCTTTTTGTTATGCTTAACGGTCCGGGCACTGCTTCCGAAGAGATTGGGAAGCATATCCGTTATGCCAGGCGGCATGGATTTAATAAGGGCGAAGGCTTTATGATGCTATATTTGAAAGCAGTGAGTGATCTGGTAGGATTATCTCCATTTGAAAAAGAACAAGCTCAAAAGATCAGGGCAAGATATGTTTGCGAACTTGCTTCGGAAACCCGTTTATTCCCTTTATTTGATAAGATCTATCAAAAATATTACACCTAAAAAAAGGATAGAAAGAGAATAATTTCCTTGGAGAAGAGTATAACACATGGGTGCCCAAAAAGGTTCCCATTTGAGAGAATATTTTTATAATGGATTGAAATTAAAGAAGATAAAATATATCCCTATTTTTAACATTCGGTAAGATCAACCAAATCAATATATTACCGTATTGTGGATGGCGGAAACAGAAATTTTGCATTTGTAAAAAAAAATGGGATACCTTATATTTGCAAGTTCACTGATAAGTGATTTTCCTCCCTTATGATGGTAGAATAATCACAATTCGATATTCTATCCCGTGGCAGAAAAGCCTTGCGAAAGCAAGGCTTTTCGTTTTAACGGTTGATCGTAACTTCGATCGACGGTTTGCCCCTGAAGATATTTACGAGTGGAAATGGCTGGAAGATCTGCTGACCTTCTGTAATATGACCCCATAGTATCCAGAGATCGAACGGCTTAACCGGATCGCCCGGGAGGACATTCGGTTCAAGATTCACGAGAACTCCGCTTCTGCCCTTTGTCAAATTCAAAAGGACTGTTGAACTATCCGAAGGCGATTTTCCTCCTGGAAAAGGATAATTATCCTTTGAAGATTTCGAATCCTTTGAATTAGCAGTTTGCGAATTAATATATCCCAGGAATGTAAAGACGGGAAAAGTATGGGAAGAGTCGATCGTCCAGACCGCATACTGCCAGTTTCCTTCCTGGAAGGGAAGTGGATCGGGACTAATTCCGCCTGTTGCATTTGTCCTGCTGGTGGCTTTCATCAAATAAACTTCACCGGAATCATACTTCTGCGTTTTCACAGCAGAGCCAAGTGTTGCAAAGGCTTCGACTTTTGAGATCGCAACACTATCGAATGCTTCTTCATCGGTTTCTGTCATTGTTCCTATGCCTTTACTTGCAGTTCCGGTTATGGTCGTTGCCATAAAAACTGATGACGGCTTCGTACCGACGCTATCGGTTCGTTCGACCGACAGCTCAATATCGAATATTGCCCGGAGACCATTGACCGGAGAGGCCGCCTTGACACTCGATTCCGCTTTCGACAGATCGAGACCGATAACACCACCAGTATCATTAACAGTAAAGCTTGAGAGAAGCACAGATTTATTCGTGCCATGCAAAATAGGCGAAGGAGCGCTCGAAGCTGGCACTTCAGCCCAAAGCACATACATTTCCCCCGCCGATCGGTTCGGCGGCAGATTATGGAAAGTAAAAGTAAATGGCGCAGGCGCAGGAGTAGTCGGAGTGCTTTTGCATCCTACAAAACCAATAAAAAATGCAGATATAAGGAGAAAATATTTCATAAGAAAAAAGACACAAAAACAGGCCGAAAGGTTACAAAAGCATCTGAGCAATTAATGCGATACGATCACCGATTGGGATATTCTTTCATTGCCATCAGTATAGATAATCGTATAAAGACCAATCGGTTGAGAAGAAAAATCCATTGAAAGCGAATGCTGCCCTGCTCCGAAGTTCTCATCTGCGATCAGCTTCACGCTCCTCCCAAGCAGATCGAAGCATTCGATATGAAGATGTTTATTTTCAGTTAAAGTAAAATTTATCTCTCCTTTCTCGCGGATGGGATTGGGAGAGATAAAAAAAATAGGGCAGTTTGCAGGCAGTGAGACGCTTTCCGCCAGTAATGTACCGGAAACTAGAGAGGAATAAAAACCAGGTTGACCATTAATCGCCAAGAAATTTTTTTTATCAAGAAAAACCACATTCCCTACAAATGCTAGACTGGGGTCTATGTCGCAATTGTTCCAATTTTTTCCTCCATCACTGGTAATAAGATTTGCACCATAGCCTGACGTAGCTATTCCCGTCATATTATCACCGAATGCAACGGAAAGAATGGGAAGGTGAACGGAAGTATCATTTATTAATTCTACCCATGTTATTCCTCCATCTTTTGTCTCTATCATAAGACGATGTTCCTGGAAACCCGCAGTATTTTGGTCCTGGTGGCCACCAGCTAAGATAAAATGAAGACTGTCAAAGAAGTAAACGCTATGAGTTTCAGAAATAAGAGTATCTTTTAAGGTTTTGTCAACAATTTGGATGCTATCCCAAGTTGTGCCGTCATTAAAAGTTCTGAATAAACGGAAATAATATTTATCGAAAACGTAATAACAACCATTCTTGAAAGCTTTAACGATGTGGAATGTACTTTGTGTGAGCAATTCCTTTTTTTTCCAAGTTGCTCCACCATCGTTAGTAATCCAAACTGATCCGTAATTCCCAACCAAAGCGCCATTTTCAAAATCAGAAAAGCATACATTCAAAAACTTATTTTTTATAGGCTTTCCAATTTGATTCCAGGTGCTTCCAGCATCAGTAGTTTTTAAGATTAGTCCACTATCTCCGACTGCAAAAAGTCTTAAAGAATCTACGGCGAATATATTCTCAATTACTTTTGAGTGAACCTGATCGTAAAAATTTGGAAGACTGCTATTTTGAACTATCCAAGAGTTCCCACCGTCTTTTGTACGTTTTATTAAATAGTAGAGACGGGCATTCGGAAACGGAGCATCATGATAAATATATCCTACGACAGTTGCATTGTGTGAGTCAGATGCTGCTATAGAAAATTGCGCATAATAATCAACACTATCATGCATATCAACCTCCCATGGGAAAATTTCTTTCCAACTAATTTGTGACATTGCAGTATTAACGGAAAGCAAAAATAAAGGAACGATGGTAGAAAATAATTTAATCCAATTCTTCATAAGATTTCGAGTTTATTTAATAACAATAAATTTCTCTGATGAAGTGTACTTGCCAGTTTTAAGTATCAAAAAGAGAGCCGAAAGGTTACAAAAGCATCTGAGCAATTAATGCGATACGATCACCGATTGGGATATTCTTTCATTGCCATCAGTATAGATAATCGTATAAAGACCAATCGGTTGAGAAGAAAAATCCATTGAAAGCGAATGCTGCCCTGCTCCGAAGTTCTCATCTGCGATCAGCTTCACGCTCCTCCCAAGCAGATCGAAGCATTCGATATGAAGATGTTTATTTTCAGTTAAAGTAAAATTTATCTCTCCTTTCTCGCGGATGGGATTGGGAGAGACAGTAATGCCCTCTCCCTTTTGGAGAGGGGTAGGGGTTATGGGAACATCAGAGTTTGCTTCTGCAATACCTTGCAACTTTGTTTCAGTTGTGATGCCGGTACATAATGATGAGTCTATATCGGTGTTCCAAATAATGGAAGATGAATAAACACCTATCTGCGGCGGACTGAAACAAATAGGTATCATTAAGTAAGAGTTTGGTTCGATTGTAACTGGAAAAGAATTTGCAGTAGTTTTATTCAGCGAAAATGGAATTGGATCGACGATCGTGTAAGATTTAATTGTTAAGGGCTTATTCCCTTTATTTTTCAACATTAGATCTGAACACGAGGTGGAGCCAATTACAACCGTTTGATAATCAACACTTGCAGGATCGAGAAGGCCTGTGAAATTTGAACTATCATTGAACATTTTTTGATTCTTGAATATACCGTCCGCACCACAAGCAGCATATAATTGGCCTCGTTTATTACAGGCAAGGCTAAGGATATTTTGAGGTACAAGGCCGGAAGAGAAAGGCACCCACTCACAGCCTTCAAGAGGAAGGATGAAGACCCCATTATCTGTCCCTGCCGCAATTCCACCGTCTGGAAGTTCGATCATTGAATAAACATGGGAACAGGTAAGACCTTGAGTGAACAATGACCACGTGTCTCCGTGATCTAATGACCGATACATCTTACGCGATGAACTTCCATTTGGGAATCCGAAAAGATCCCCATAGATGTTCGCGATGATAACATCTTCTCCGCCAACTGCGGAGCCATCCTCTTTAATAAAGCAATTTTGGAAAGTTTTTCCTGTATCCGCAGATCGATAAATAAGATTTCCGGAAATTAAATCTAAAGCATAGATATATCCATCATGACCCCAAGTCAATGAAGTCAGCGGTACAACAGGATCTATCGGCGGCCAAAGATAAGTCCAAACACTTCCGTTATTAGTGGACATGTATAATCCACTCCCTGTCGCAGCAAGTATCAGATCCTTAAGGGGCAAAATTGAATAGACAAAATCAGATCTTAAACGATTCTTAAATGCAAATTTCCATGTTCCACCTACATTATCACTGCTATAAACAATTCCTTTCTGAATCATAATGATATTATGATTTGAATCTACCACAAATTCTACATTACCACAGCAGAGAGTCGTATCCAAATGCCAGTTAAATCCATCGCTATCTGAATGCCAAAGGTGTGCTGTATCATAGGCGATAATATTTCCATTGGGGTGTGTTGTCAATTTGTATAGTTTATCTGGGCTATCGGTACGCTCCCAATCCTGAGCAAGTGAAGTACTTGCAATGAAAATCAGTAGTAAGATGATGGGAAAATGCTTCATAGTTGGAATTCCAACAATTCCATGAATCCCATAAATTCCAGTTCAGATAAGGGCTTCTCTTGCTTTCCTTGCTCGACTCTCCACTTCATCCAATTTATTTCCCGCGACATCTTCATCGGAGATGAGAACAGTCCCTAATCCTACCGCCACAACTCCGGCTTTGAAGAACTCTCCAATGTTTTCGAGCGTAACTCCATTAGTTGCTGCGAGGCGGATATCGGGAAAGGGTCCGCGCAAGGCTTTGATGTAATTCGGTCCGAGGCCGGTGAGAGGAAAGACTTTCACAAAATCTGCGCCGTTGGTGTGAGCTTCCCATACTTCTGTCGGGCTGAAAGCCCCTGCCATCGAGACGACGGCGTTTTCTCTTGCAACCGTGATCATCTTTGCATCATTGACGGGACTTACTAAAAATTTTGCGCCAGCAGTGATCGCTTGTTCGGAGGCCTTGCGCCCGATCACGGTGCCGGCTCCGATCAGGCAATGAGGAAATTTCTGATTAAGCAGCTCGATCGCATCCGTTGCATTCTGCGAATTCATCGTTACTTCAAGCATCGTAATTCCGCCCGCAATAATGCGTTCGGTAAATTCGACAATGCGTGAAGTATCTTTCAGCCGCAGAACGGCGATGATTTTCTCTTTGATGATGCGGTCTATTGTGGGATTCAAAATATTCGTAATTTCTAATTCGTAATTCTCACGCTGCCAGTTCTCTCTTCAATGCTTCACGCTCGATCTCCAGCTGCCTGATCTTTCTTTCCAGTTTATCGAGTTCTGCCGGCATGGAATCGATATCGATACGCAGTTTACTCGCGGCTTCATCGACAAGATCGATTGCTTTATCGGGCAGAAAACGGTCGCTGATATAGCGCGAAGATAGCTGGGCTGCTGCAACTAGAGCCGAATCTTTGATCCGGACTCCGTGATGAACTTCATATTTTTCTTTGAGACCGCGCAAAATAGAGATCGTATCTTCTACAGACGGCTCGCCGACAAAGACAGGTTGAAAGCGCCTCTCAAGTGCGGCATCTTTTTCAATATGTTTACGGTATTCATCGAGTGTCGTCGCGCCGATGGTGCGAAGTTCTCCTCGTGCGAGTGCGGGTTTTAAGATATTCGCAGCATCCATTGCTCCTTGAGTCGCGCCTGCTCCGATAAGCGTATGAAGTTCATCGATAAAAAGAATGATCTCTCCATCGGATTCCGATACTTCTTTGACGATCGCTTTGAGTCTCTCCTCGAACTGTCCGCGAAAACTTGTTCCGGCAACAAGCGTGCCCATATCGAGAGCAATGATGCGCTTGGATTTTAAATTTTCAGGAACATCGCCCGAGACAATTCTTCCGGCAATTCCTTCGACGATGGCAGTCTTGCCAACGCCCGGTTCTCCGATTAGCACAGGATTATTTTTCGTACGGCGAGCAAGGACTTGCATGACTCTGCGGACTTCTTCATCACGCCCGATAACGGGATCGAGTTTTCCCTTGCGGGCAAGTTCTGTAAGATCGCGTCCGTATTTTTCCAATGACTGATAGCGTTCTTCGGCATTCGGATCGGTAACACGCTGAGTGCCGCGAACTGCCTGAAGTGCTTTCAGCACTGCTTGCTTTGAAACTCCCTGATCTTTTAAAAGTCGCGATGCTTCCGAACGCTCTTCGACTAATGCAAGAAGCAGATGTTCGGTCGAAATATATTCATCATGCAAACCTTCGGCTTCCTTGCGTGCCGTGTCGAAGAGTTTATTCAGTGCCGGAGAGACGTATGACTGCGCCGCCGCAACCCCGCTTACCTTCGGGAGTTTTTCGACGACCTCGTTCGTCTTAATGCGAATATGATCGATATTCGCACCAACCTTTCGCAGAACGGAAACCGCTACACCTTCCGGATCCTGGATCAGTGCGGCAAGCAAATGCTCCGGTTCGACCTGCGAATTTCCATAATTCCCAGCTATTTCAAGCGCTTGTTGTAACGCTTCCTGGGTTTTTACCGTAAGTTTGTTCGGATTGATAGCCATAAACCTTAATGCATTTTAGTTTTACATGTCATTCTGAACTGAGTACTGTTCGCGCCAGCGAACTGTACGAAGTGAAGAATCTCTTAAAGAAAGGTAGAGAGCCAGAGCCTGCCACTATTAAAGGGATTCTTCGCTACGCATTTTTTTGCTTTGCAAAAAAATGCTTCACTCAGAATGACATAAAAACCTTTACTGCTTTAACACTTTTTCTACTCCTTATTCTCCTTCTGCCGAAAATTGTTTCTGCGCAGGAAATGATCAATATCACGGCCGATCAGCAGATCGGTTCGGGTGATAGAGTGCGATTCATCGGGCATTTCCGGTTTCAACAAGGTTCGATCAATGGACGTGCAGATAGCGCAGTGGAATTTCCTACTTTAAAAACAATTGATCTTTATGGCGATGTTGTGATCAGGCAAGATACACTTTCGGTCGAGGCGCCCTTCGTGCATTATGATGGAAATACAAGAACTGCACGAGGAGAAAACGGAATTAAGTTTGCCGATCGCGACGCGAATATTACTTCTCGCTGGGCAACATATGATATGAATGCTCAGCGTGCGGACTTTCATGACTTCGTTCGCGCAAAACAGGGAAATGCGATCCTTACTTCAGATAATCTCACCTATTACCGGACGACACAGACATCCGTTGCAAACGGAAATGTTTTTGTCAAGTCCGATTCCGGCACACTTCGCGCCGAGCAAGTAACGGATGCCAAGGCATTAGGCCAGCGAATAGCACGAGGAAATGTAGAAGCACGAAATGATTCGCTTGTAATTATGAGCGATTATCTTTTCGAATCGAAAACGCAATCGCTTATGACTGCCGCGGGTAACGTGCAGGTCTATTCGATCCAGAATAATACGATCCAATATGGCGACTCACTGGCTCGTTTCGAAAAATTAAATTACATGATCGTGCCGAAAAATCCTCTCTTGCTGATCATCGATTCTTCTCAAGGTACAGATCCCACAACAGGAAGACTCAAAACCACCTTCGATACTCTGAGAATTAAATCTCGGATCATGGAAGCATATCAGGGCGGAGATACCGCGCACTTTATTGCAACTGATAGTGTGCGTCTTGCCCGAGGAAATTTTGCTGCAGTCGGGAAAATGCTTTATTACGCGCAGAAAGATTCAACGATGAGGCTTTATGGCAATGCCAGGCAATCGATGTGGAACGACAGTACGGAGATTGATGGGGATAGCATTGTCATGTTTCAGAAAAATAAAAAGCTCGATCATGTCCTTGCAATCGGTCATGCTTTTGCAACCGATCCTTACACTGATTCAACTGTTCAAGGAAGAATGAATCAACTCTCATCTCAGAAGATGACCCTATTTGTAAAAGAAAATACTGTTCGCTCATTACTTGCTGTTGATAATGCACTGGCGATCTATTTTATTACATCCGATAATAAACCATCGGGATTTAATAGGTCGAGTGGTGATAGCCTGCGTATCGATTTTGAAAAAAATCAGCCGAAGCATATTGTCGTGCTTTCCGGTACTGAAGGGGAGTTCTGGCCGGAGAAATATGTCAAAGATCGAGGCGCCGCATTTCGCTTAGGAAATTATGAGCGGCATTACGAATTAAAGCCGAAGAAAGAAGATTTACAATTAGCCTGGACGCCGAAGGAATTTACGAAGCAATGAAAAATAATGTCATTTCGAACGGAGTCTCGCCGTAGCGAAGCGAAGGAGAGACGGAGAGAGAAATCTTCAATAAGATAAATCTTTATTAATGACACAGCAGTATTTTCCAGAATGGGTGGATTTGAGTTTGAGATGGAAAAAATAAGGATTATTTTTATTAAAGATTTCTCTCCCCGCATTCGCTTCGCTACGTGAAATGCTCCGTTCGAAATGACAATATGAAATTTTATTTATGGAAAAACTTTATTCCGAACATCTGAAAAAAATTTATGGCAAGCGCACGGTCGTTAAGGATTCGAGCGTGTCTGTTTCTCCGGGGGAGATCGTCGGCCTGCTTGGGCCTAATGGTGCGGGCAAGACGACTACGTTCTACATGATCACTGGCCTTATTAAGCCTAACGCCGGCAAAGTATATCTGAATGACGAAGACATCACGCCGCTTCCGATGTATGCGCGGGCACGTAAGGGCATTGGCTATTTATCACAGGAGGCTTCGATCTTTCGGAAGATGACTGTCGAAGAAAATCTTCTTGCCGTTCTCGAACTTATGCCCTATGACAAAAAAAGAAGGAAAGAACGTGCGGAAGAACTGATGAATGAATTTGCCATTACACATATCCGCAATTCCAAAGGCTTCATGCTCTCCGGCGGCGAGCGGAGAAGATGCGAGATCGCCAGAGCGCTTGCAACGAATCCAAAATATATTCTCCTTGATGAGCCTTTTGCCGGAATCGATCCCATCACAGTTGAGGAGATCATGCAGATCGTTATCCGTCTAAAAGATCGTGGCATCGGCATTCTTATTACCGATCATAATGTGCACGAAACCCTTTCGATCACCGACCGTGCTTACATTCTCATCGACGGTACTATCTATAAAGCCGGTACTGCAGAAGAACTTTCAGAGGATGAACAGATCAGAAAATTGTATCTGGGAGAAACGTTTAAATTAGAGCGGTATCAGGTCTGAACTCATTTTCAATATCTCCCTGTTGTTCGATAAGTAAGGAGTTTGTTTCTTATGTGGTTTCTTCGTCTCTTTTTCTTGCAAGGCCTGATTCTTATTCCTTTCTCCCTCAAGGCACAATGGGAGCGTTTGCCTAATCCTCCGGATTCTACCGTTACCGAAATTGCTTCAATGAAAGGAAATCTCTTTGCGATTTCCAAAGGGTATGTATATCAAAGCTCTGATCATGGAATGAGATGGAGTATTCCTGGTGATTCAATAGATGCTAATCGTCTAGTCGAACTGAAAGGAATGATCTTCGGATTAATTCATTCAGTCGACCAACATATTTGGCGTTGGAATGGAAATTGGAACAAATTTGCGTCTCCAGTTTATGATGACTTAGCGACAATTCACGACACTTTATTTGGTTCGAAATGGGGTGCGGTATATATTTCATCAGATAGTGGGGCTACATGGAAACAAACATCACCAATACCTGATGATTATGTCGAGCCTATCTTTACATTTGGCGACACTATTTTTGCATTAATCAATGTAGGAGTTTCAGGCTGGCCTGTCTATTATTCGACAGATGCCGGACAGAACTGGAATAAAGCAGGTACAATGCCTACTGATGACTTTGGATACTTCTATTTTCGACGTGCTAATAGTGATTTTGATTTAGCCGTGTATCATCGCGATCATATTAATATATCCCATGATCGCGGTTTTCATTGGCAGACAATTGGCAAAGAGATTACCACATTTATCAAAAATTACAATAATACACTTCTCTTCGGTCTTCAAGATAGCAACATATACAGAAGCGGGCTTTTTAAATTAGCAGGTGAAAGATTGGTACAACTATTACCAGATACTGAAGTAAGCACGATCAATGGCTTTGCTGCCGACGAGGATTACGCTTACATTGCAACTTCTAAGAAAGGAATATGGCGTACATCGCTTTCGAATCTCAATCTTTCTTCAGTGAAGGAGAAAACAGTTACTGATGTCAGGATATTTCCTAATCCTTCACAAGGAATGATAAAAATTGAAACAGCGAATGAAGTACTATGTGAAATCAAAATATACGACGAACTAGGTGTTGTTCGACAAACTCTTTCTTCTGTTCCGGCAGGAACAGAATTGACTATCCTGCCAAAACTTTCTGATGGAATTTATACGATCATTATTACTTCTGCAAATAAGAAGTATGCTTCGAAATTGGTGTTGAGCCGTTACTAGGTTATTTCTTCTCTAGCTCTTCACAAAGTCCTTCGATTTCACTCGCAAGCCTCTCCATTTCCCTCAGTTCATTCATTTCCGCGTGAGCTTTCATCTCCGAGGTGTTGAGTGCTGTGAGGACGGCAAGCGTTGTCGGCGGTTTGCCCGGGAGTTTTTGCTGGAGGTCTTTTAATTCGGTATCAAGTTCAGCGGCAAGTTCGCGGACAAGCTCTTCGTCATTCGTGCGAAGTGAGTATTCCGTTCCGAGGATATTGACTTTGATTGATTCAGACATGATGTTCTTCCGCTATTGCATCGACTCTCTCAATAAGTGAGTCGATCGTTTTCAGTAATCCGAGCCTTTGATCCTGCGTGAACATTAACGCATAAGAATTATGATTTTCCGTTACCTCGGCAACTTGCGAATGTAAATTCTCGCGCTCTTCTTTCAGAAGTTCGAGCTGTCGCTCAATCGCAAGATTTTCTCCTTCGAGCCTTGCAATCGTCTCCTCTAATTTCTGTTCGCGTTCTAACGCTTCGGTGTGAGCTTTCTCGTAAGCCATTATCTGATTAATTCTCTCATCGATCATTTTCTCCGATTCCGCGATCTTTTTATCCCGCTCGATGATGAGCTTCTCCGCTTTTTCAAGTTGAGATCGCAGCGAAGTGATCTCTTCAGCAGAGCTTTCGGAAAGGGAATGGCGTTGTTCGGTAATTGCGCGTTCACGCTCGAGCAGTTCTTCGATCTGGAGAACTCGCTGTTGGGATGAATCCCGGGAAGTTTCTAATAAGCGAATACGCTCGCCATATCCGCCGATAAGAGTCTCCAGGCGCGCAAAGGCACGTGCCAGGCGTTCGCGGGCTTTGAGGAGTTGGGCTTCTCGTTGTTTCGTATCTAACATTTTAAAATAGAGCGGACGCTTCATTCCGCTGCACGGACTAAGAGTCCGTGCCACTATCATCAAACTATGCTCTTAGTCGTGCAGATAATTTTTTCTGCAGTGTTTCGATGATGGAATTGATTGTGGCATCAACTTCTTCATCTTCCAATGTCCGGTCCTGGGAGCGAAGCGTGATCCGAATTCCTAAACTTCGCTCTGATGCGGCTTTCATTTCCTTCGACTGGAACTCATCAAAAATACGAATATTTTCCAGTAATTCTTTTGGGATGAGCGCTTGCGTTTCTTCGATCAGTTTTTTCGCCTCGATATTTTTGCTAAGAACGAGGGCAATATCCCTTTCAACCGATGGATACTTTGCAAGCGGAACGATGGCAGGCGGATTCGCTGCTTTCGTTTTGGCCAGGGAATGAAGAAGTTCGTAATCTACAACGGCAGCATAAGGAGCCAAGCGAAGATCATATTCTTTCTCGATCGAAGCATGTAATTTCCCTGCCACAGCAATTGCTTTAGTGCCGGAGGAGAAAGAAAGCATTTCAGAAGAATCGAAATATTTTTCCGAATTCGGCCATGAAGAAGAGGAAGCTGCACTTGCAATTACTTCAACTCCAAGCCGGGAACAAAGCTGCTCGATCACGGCACGCAGAAAATAAATGTCTGCTTTCAGCTCCTTGGCATTATAGGCATTCTTTTCTTCGAGCGTATCTTTTATGAGAATAGCAAGCTCGGCTTTCTCTGCGATCGAACCAACCAGTTCTTTTTTATCCGAATAATGAAAGACGTCTCCCATTTCATAAAGTCGTTGACCGGATGCACCAAAGCGTTCGTTGCGGCGCGCAATATCAAGAAGATTCGGCAGGATGCTCGGGCGCATACGCTCGAGTTCGACCGTAAGCGGATTCATCACTTCAACCGGAGCGGGATGAAATATCTCTGCCTGTTTTCTCGGAAGCATCGGAGTCGATAAGCATTCGGAAAATCCCAGTGCCGTAAGTTCACTACGAACCATCTCATCGAATTTCCTTCGTGAGAGTGGATCACGTGCTCGCATCATCGGGATGCGGTCTTCTTCGCTTACCGGAAGCGAATCATATCCGATCACTCGTGCGATCTCTTCGATCGCATCGACTTCCTGCTCAAGGTCAACTCTATAACTTGGTGAAGTTAATTGCCATGAAGAAGAGGTTTTATTTACGCCGATCTCGAGGGATGAAAAAATCTTTTCGATCTTTTGATGAGGGACTTCTTCGCCGAGAAGCATCCCGGCTCTCTCAGGCCTGAATGAAAAAGTTTTTGGAATTTGCTTTTGGGGATATTCATCGATAATTCCTTGAAGAACTTCACCTCCGGCAATTTCTCCCATAAGTAAAGCTGCGCGGTCCACTGCATAGATGACATTCTCAATATCTGTCCCACGCTCGAACCTGTGCGAAGCGTCAGTTGAAAGGCCAAGTTTTTTTGCTGAGCGACGAATGGATGTCGGTTTAAAGTATGCGGATTCGATCAGAACATCCGTAGTAGAATCGGTTATCTCGGAATTTTCACCGCCCATGATGCCGGCTATCGCAAGAGGCTTCTCCGCGTCTGCAATAAGAAGTGTATCCGGATCGAGCTCTCGTTCCCTGGAATCGAGTGTCGTAAATTTTTTCGCGAATCCCTCTGCTCGTCGAACGATAATATGAGCATCTTTTACTTTGCCGAGATCGAAGGCATGGAGAGGATGCCCGCATTCCATCAAAACAAAATTTGTAATATCGACGATATTATTTCGCGGACGAAGACCAATTGCTTCGAGCTTTTGCTTCAGCCATTCCGGAGATTCTTTGATAGTAACACCGCGAACAACTCGCGCGGCATATCGAGGACAAAGCTTCGGATCGTTGATCGTTACTTTTGCAGCGTCAGCAACTTTGGTTTTCGAAGTATCGAGATATTTTTTTTCAGCTTCAGGTTTCGCTATTTTTCCGCCGGTGAGGACTGCAACTTCTCTTGCAATACCGATGTGACTCAAGCAGTCGGCACGATTGGGAGTAAGTCCGACCTCAAAAATAACATCTTCTTTGCCAATTGCTTTTGCCAGAGGAGCGCCAACTGCTACATCGCCCGGCAAGACCCAAATGCCTTCATGATTTTCCGAAAGCCCGAGTTCACGCTCGGAGCAGATCATGCCCTCGGAGACTTCACCTCTGATCTTCGATTTTTTTATGACAAATCCTTCGCCAAGGTCAGCGCCGATCGTTGCAACGGCAACCTTCTGCCCCTGAGCAACATTCGGCGCACCGCAGACGATCGAAAGCGGCTGGCCATTGCCGACATTGACTTTTGTGAGGCGTAGTTTATCAGCGTTGGGATGAGGAGTTACTTCAAGTACTTCGCCGACGACGATCTTATTAAACTTAGAGGAAAAATCTTCGATGGCTTCTACTTCAATGCCGAGCGCCGTCAGCTTCGCCGCTAATTCCTGCGGCGAAAAAGAAAAGTCAATATACTCCGAAAGCCAGCGAAGAGAAATTTTCATTTGATATAAATCAGCCGGAAGTCGGATAGTTTATTCCGAACTACCGGCTGGTTAAAATGCTAATATTATTTTTTTAGTGAATAGTCAGTAAGGATTTTTTCTGTGACTTTTGTATTACCTTGCAACACGGTGGTTCCTAAGAGCGAAACTGTAGGGACATCGGTAGTCATAATCGAATGAAAATAACCTCCAATAGATGGATCGAACGAATAGCTCTGTGTTGCGACGATATCGACCGCAGTTCCTAAAAGAGTATCCCTTACATGAATGGTTACTTTTACAGCGCCTCCGTTTGCTTTGCCGGCAATTTGATCTGGTCCAACGTAATCAGCAACACCGGTAAGATAAACTCTTGTTGGTCCTGCTTGAGAGTTAACTAATGTATCAGTCGTAAAAAGTTTAACCCCGGTTTGTTTTGATCCGAATGGAAGTTTCATCCAGGGAGTTGGATTCGAGAAAGTGTATCCCGACGTGCCAAATTCTTTAAGATAAACAGAAACGTCGTTATCGCTCTCCATTATATAATGCAAGGTGTCGAAATCATCGTAAAGAAAGATCACTTTACTTTTTCCCTGATAGGTCGTATCGCTTGCGATAACAGTTGCGATGATCGTTGAATCTGTCGTTGTAGGCTGCTGCCCGGAAACAGAATCCTTTTCATGCTTGCTATAAGTATAGGTTGTTCCGGGTTTGGGTGTGACAGATGTATTCGTAGTTCCGCCGCTTGAAGGATCATACTTGCAGCCGGAAATAAAGAATGTTACGATTGAAAAAACAAATGCGAGATTGCGTAGTGCTGGTTTCATAAATTAAGAGGTGCTAATAAACTTGATAGGAAGTTAACACTTTTAATGTTGTGGTTGTATCCCGGGGAATAAGGTAAATGTCGTACGGAGTCATTTCCGTGCGAACATGAAGCTTTGCAAAATAACCGATCTTCGGTACGAACCAATAGCTGCGGTTATGAGTGACGGTACTAATTGACTGTCCCTTGGCCTTTGTTTTAATAGTTGCAGAGATCTTGATAGTACAGATCTTTGCATTAAGTGTCTTGCCGTTAACGAGAATTGTAGTGTCGGCGTCAAAACTTAGAGTCGAATGAATATCTACCGCTAAAGTATCTGAAGGAAGTTTCAATAGTACATCATTGGCATCATAGACGCCTGAATTTTTCTTAGAGCCGATCGGCAGAGTTATCCAACGTGCAAACACAATATTATTGATCGCAGCAAGAGGTTCATTGTAAGGTGTAGCCGGGTTGCCATAGATAGAATAGTATCCCGGATTCTTAAAATAGACGGAGACGTCTCCGTTAGATTCATAGGTGAAGAACAGGCTGTCGCGGTCTTCAGTCCTGATGTAATAAACATTCGATTTGCCAAAAGAAGACAGAGCGCTATCAACGACTATAGCAGTAGATGCCGGGATAGGAAAACCTGGGATCACTTCATCACTATTCGTTAACTGTGAACGATCAAATGTGTAAGCAGATTTTTTTCCGGGAATCACATCTCCGACAGTGGCCGGGGTTGTGACAGTATCTTTTCCGGAATTATCGGGGCCTGATGATGGCTTACAGGCGCTGATTGAAAACGCCAGAATAAGAAACGGCAGAGAAATTTTCGACATCAAACAATTGCGGGGCATAAAGCAATGAAAAGGAAAAATGGCTTGAAAACGTTTCAAAACCATCAAAAGGCTTAAAAATCCTCACCGAGCGAGAAAATATACTGCGGACGTGCCCAGGAATCGATCGTTGTCGTCCACGCAATATCCATTTTCAGGTAAAAGCCAAATAAGTATGTTCTGAAACCAATACCGGTGGACATTAGAAGATCTTTTGTTGTCCACCCACCTTGATCATTCCGCTGGAAAAGGTAAAGATTGTTATTCCACGCCGAACCGGCATCAACGAAAATTTCAGACATCAACGCAAGTGGTATTCCAGTAGCATAGATGGGGAAAGGGAAACGTAAGGCTAGATTGAGTAAGCCATATTTTGTGCCGATCTGCTCATTATAGGGAAATCCGCGAAGCGGGGTTCCGACTGCATAGAAAGCAAAATCCTGTGGTTCGGTGAGCGGATAGGTTTGCGCACTAAAGTAGCGGTTGATCCAGCCGTCCACGCCACCTAAGAAAAATTTCTGCGGAGTAGGACCAAAACTTGCTGCACCGGAAAAGCGCATCGCAAGATTCATATCGCCGACGATTCTGATATAATGCCGGAGGTCGAATTGTGGAGTCAAAAAGCCCAGCATATTATTCGAGAATTTCGGAGAACCGGCAATACTCATATTCAAGCGTGTACCATCTTTCGGATAGAAGTAGCTCCAGAGTACATCATCATGTACGTAGCCGATGCTCGGAGTAACTGCAAATCTTCTTTTTGTCGGAATATCGAGCGGTACGGCAAGTGAGTTATCAATCTCGTCTTTTTCTAAAACGATGGTCGAAAGATTCATATCGATTCGGTTGAATCTGTCAAGCGGGTAGGAAGCAATCCCGGTCAATCCGTATTCAGTGAAGCGGGAGATAAATGTTCCGTATTGCTCAAAACCTGGATCGGGCGAGGTATAAAGGAATCTTGCACTGTGAAAGGCCTGTATCCCAAAATTCATCCTGTCTTGAAGATTAAAGTACGAAAGTACATAATCCGAATTTTTCAAGTCGAGGAGTAGGTTTGTCGCAGCATACAACTGATGATTCCCGAGTTCATCGGAAAAAAGCATTTGCGCAGATCCTTGAAGGCCGTAATAACCGGTATAACCAGCGGTACCCAAAATAATATCGGGAGTGAAATACACTTTGTATTGCCGTGGAATATAATTACCGCTTGTATCTTTGAAATTGGTAATCGTTGCCAGTGGAGGTTTCGGCAAATAGTTATATCGTGAGTGTTCGCTGTATGGCTTATTATCATACACGTAGTTATGCAGATCGAGAGCGACATCGCCATATCCTGTCGTTGAATCGGCACCACTGATCTCCGCATGATTCGGATCGTTGATACGCTTCATGGCGGAATCCTTCAGGATAGTTGAAGCGATCTTCTCCGAATGGAAATTGGTAGAAGGAAGAGAATCAAGCTTACGGTCGAGAGGATTACGCATGAGATACATATTGTATCCACCTTTGCGAATTGCACTGAAGGCAAGCTTCGAACCATCTTCCGAAACAGAGATCTGATCGATCTTTGAAACAGAATTGGTCAGTGGCCTCGCAGATGTTCCGTCGAGATTCGCTGCAAAAATATTATTAATCCCGTTCTTATTCGAGATAAAGAAAAGAGTTTTTTTATCTTTCGAAATAGCGGGCTTCGTTTCATCCGCATCAGGTGTATTTGTCAGTCTTACGATCTTATATGCACCGCTGACCTGAGGAGGAGTAGAGGGAAGAAGTGTTTCGCTAAGAGATGGTTTCTCCAGATCAATTCTGTAAAGGTCTTTCTGCCGTTTAGTTATTTTTGCCTGATCAAGGCCTAAAGGCGGGTAAGCTCCTGCAATAAGATGATCTTCCCGATCGCTCGAAAAATAAATAGACTTTGAATCCGGCGACCAGGTAATATCCTGATCGGCAAAAGCGTCGTTAGTGATATTTGTTAAGGCTTTAGAAGCAAAATCATAAAGATAAATATCGCTTTCTCCGTTTTTATAAGCAACAAGAGCAATAGATTTCCCGTCCGGTGACCATTTTACCTGCTGAATGGCATCGAGTTCGAATTGCGGAAGGGGATGAACATCGTAATCGCCGGTTGCAACATCGATAATATGCACGACATCATATTTCCCGGCCTTCGATGCAAGAGCCAATTGTTTTTCATCAGGCGACCAGGTAAGTCCGGGCGTTAAAAGATGAAGCTCTTCGAAACTTCCACTTGCACCGCCACCAGAAACTACTTTATTAATATCCGATGGCTTGGCAACGCTTTGCACATAAATATCATAATACCCACTGCGGTCGGAAATAAATGCAATGTAGTCGCCTTTAGGTGAAATTTCGGGAGAAGAGTTATAAAAATTTCCAAGCTTTTTGTGATCGGCAAAGGTTTCTGCAAATGTTCCAGGATCGTCAAACCGGGAAATATCAGGATAATAAAGCTTCTTTAAATATTCAATAAATTTATCGCTGAATTCCGAAAGGCTGATTCCAAACGTTGATCGGTAAGCAAGTTCCGGCGTCCGGGTTGTACGAATGCGCTGCAGAAGTTCGGCAACTTTCTCCGGTCCGTATTTTTCGGAAATATACCAATACATTGTCTGGCCGACGCGATACTGAACATACCCTCCAAGGCGTTCAAGAGAAGGGACAGATTCAGCGAGAGTTGCGTCGCGCATGAACATATCGGTCTCGATATCCAAACCTCCGAGAGATTCATATTCGGCAAGACCTTCATTCATCCAGGAAGGGATCATAATCCCACCGCCGGTAAGCATGGATTGATATGAGCCGCCGGTGTACATATCATTGAGAACTGCATGAACGAGTTCGTGATGAATGACATGACGAAAGAGTTCGTAATTGCCTTCGAATGGAAGCACAACTCTATTCTTGAAAAGCTCTGTCACGCCGCCGACGCCTTCGGGCAAATATTCGCCGACAGCATTAGTCTGCTGGAAATCATTATGCGAATTGTAAACAAGGATGGAAATACGCTGGGTAATATCATAATGAATGCTCTTTTCGATCGAAACGAGTGACTGCTCGGCGATCTCGCCGACAAATTGGGCCAGTTCATACCCACCCTGGTAGTAATAAATATCGAAATGACCGGACTGGATATACTGCCAGTGAAAATCTTTATATTGGACCTTATTCTTTCCGAAATTTGAACTTTGGGCAAAAATATTCCCTGCACCGAAAAAAAGCGCAAGAAAAGCGGCGAGCAGAATCTTCTTCATATAGTCGTTACTTATAATAGACACGTTTTTTGCCGGAAGGTTTCACGATCATCGGATTCTTGGCTAAAAAATGAAGAATTATTCATTTATCTAAAGAAAACGAGAAAAAGTGGAGAGTGGATTTATGGCACTTTCCACCACCTTTTTCTATTAGTATTTCAAAATAAAAGCAAATGCAAAAAATTCTTCTTATTGTATTTACCATCTTTTTTGCTTCCTCCCTCTTCGGGCAATCAAAAATTCCCCATATTATCTGGGCAAAATCTTATGGCGGGACGGACGTGGATCAAGCCCTTTCTATTTCGCAAACCATCGATAACGGTTTTATTATTTCGGGAGAATCATTTTCAGCAGATGGCGATATTTCAAGTCATCATGGTGAAACAGATAACGCAGATTGTTGGATCGTAAAAACCGATAGTATCGGAACATTGCATTGGGAGCATTCCTATGGCGGTTTAGGAGTTGAGTATGCTTATAGTATTAAACAAACTCCAGATGGCGGATATATTTTTGCTGGATATTCAGGAGATGTTGGTGGAGATGTAACTTCTAATCATGGCGGCGAGGATTTTTGGATCGTCAAGATCGATTCAGCTGGTGTTATCGAGTGGCAGAAATCTTACGGTGGCAGTAAGGATGAAGAAGCGTATTCAGTCGATCTGACATCAGATGGTGGATATATTGTTACCGGATTTTCTCTTTCTATCGATGGTGATGTCACCGGTCATCATGGGGCTACCGATATGGCCGATGTTTGGGTTGTGAAACTGGAGCATTCCGGAAAACTGGTGTGGCAGCGGTCACTCGGAGGGACTTTTGTCGATATAGGACATAGTGCTCATGAAACTCCCGATCATGGTTTTATCATAGCCGGGGAAGGTTCATCGAACGATGGCGACGAGACTCATGGACATTTAGGAGGCTTTTGGATCGTTAAATTAGATAGTGCGGGCGCGTTAATTTGGCAGAAGTCATACGGTGGAGTTACTCCGGTAAATGACATTTGCTATGACATGCAGGTCACAAAAGATGGAGGAGTGATCGCTGTCGGCTCTACATACTCAAATGATGGAGATGTGATCGGCAATCATCGTCCGGGAACCGCTGATTTTTGGATAATTAAAACAGATGGAAACGGTAATCTTATTTGGAAAAAAGATTATGGTGGGGACGAGTCAGATATTGCTCAATCAGTAGTACAAACTTATGACGGTGGTTATATAGTTGGAGGATATACAGCATCTACTGATGGCGATATACCTTTCAACCATGGAGATAATGATTATTGGATCATGAAACTCGATGTCAATGGCAATCTCGAATGGCAAAAAACTCTTGGTGGAACAGGCGGTGATTATGGTTCGAGTATAATCCAGACTAGAGACAGCGGTTTTGTAATAGCGGGGACTTCGGATTCAGACGATGGTGATGTGAAAGACCACCACTTCCATGAAGATTACTGGGTTGTCAAATTAGGATACGACTCGCCGCTTGGTGTTCATTCGCAATTAAATCCGGATGCAAGTTCAATTTATCCGAATCCCTTTACCGAAAAGACAGAAATAGTTTTTGGCTCCATCATTCATTCTCCTTCCGAAATTATTATATATAATATTTTAGGTTCGGAGGTTAGAAGAATTCAGGTTGTCGAAGCCGCAGAAAATGCCATCATTCACCGCAATGGATTATTGAGTGGTTCATATATTTATCATAGGGTAACTAATGGAAAAATAATTGAACAGGGAAGACTTATGGTCGAATGATCACCACCTTTCGTCTTTCACTTCTCTTCTCATCAGATCTGTTATCGCCGTGCGATGATCTTTTCCTTCGAAAAGAATTTTATACGTTTCTTCAACGATCGGCATTTCAACCTGTTGCTTTTCCGCTAAAGCTTTTGCCGATTCGGTTGTCCAGACTCCCTCGGCGATCATTTTCATTCCCGCAAGAATATCTTTTAGCGCTCTTCCCTTACCGATCTCTTCACCAACGTAACGATTTCTGGAATGCTTTGAAAGGCACGTAACGACAAGATCGCCAAGCCCCGCGACTCCGGCAAACGTTTGCTCATCGGCTCCCAGCGCAACTCCCAAGCGACGCATTTCTGCCAATCCTCTGGAAATTAGTGCAGCGACAGTATTATCACCATACCCTTCGCCTTCGATGATCCCTGCACAGATCGCAATAACATTTTTGAGCGCTCCTGCAAGTTCAACACCGACGACATCACTTGTGGAATAGACTCTGAAGTAAGGGAGAAAGAACGACTCCTGTATAATCTTAACTGCCTCGGGATCATATCCGGCGGCAGTAACGAGTGTCGGGATCTTCCGTGCAACTTCTTCGGCATGACTCGGTCCGCTGAATGCCAGAGTCCTTTGCTTATCAACAGCAAGAACTTCCTGTAAAACTTCCGTCATGCGCATCAACGTATTCCGCTCGATACCCTTTGAAGCGCTGATATAAAGAGCTGAATTACTTTTGATGTCCGGAGCAAGATTTCCGGCTACTTCACGAAGAGATTGAGACGGTACTGCAAAAATGTAAAGTTCTTTTCCGGAAAGAGACTTCTGGTCATGTGTAATGGAAATTTTTTCAGGGATATCAATTCCGGGAAGGTATTGAGGGTTTTGCTTCGAGAGAGAAATCTGTTGTGCCAATTCCTGTGATCTTGACCAAAGAGTTACATCATGCCCGCCCTCGTTTAATAAAAGCGAGATCGTTGTTCCCCAACCTCCGGCACCGATGACTGCAGCTTTCATAGATAAAAATAAAAAGGCGACCACCGGTCGCCTGCGGATTATTACAAAATTACGAAAGCTTACGCGTGCTTGGCAAAGATGCGCAACTTATCGAACCGGTTTTCGGACTTGGTTAAAAGCCGGTGAATATTCGCACGATGACGATAGATCAGAAATGCCGATATTCCTATCGCTCCAAAGATAAGCGTGTGATAACCGTAAATATCAACTCCAAGAATATTTTGGCGAACGAACATTGTTGTCGGAAACATCACAGCAGCGCTGATCGAACCAAGTGAAATATATCCTGACGAAACAACAACAAGTAAAAAGATGCCAATAGCAACTGCAGTTTCTATCGGAGCAATTGCGATGAGCATTCCTGCAGCGGTGCTAATTCCCTTGCCGCCCTTCCAGCCGGCAAAGACGGTATAGCAATGGCCGATCACAGCTGCAACTCCGGCAAAGAAGCGGAAAACGGTAATATCCTGAAACGGAGTTTGATTATGAAAAGGAAGTCCGTTAAAAAAGAATGTCGCCAAAAGAACTGCAGCGATGCCTTTGGAAAGATCTAAAAGTTGTACGGCAAGCCCTAATTTCCAGCCGAGAACACGGAAGGCATTGGTGGATCCCATATTCCCCGAACCCTTTGTGCGAAGATCGAAGCCGCGAAAATGCTTGCTGATCATGACGCCGAAGGGAATGGCGCCGATAAAATAACCTACTAGGACAACAAAAATTAAGCTGATCATCTATACCTAAATATATTAGCCTGATGTAAACAAGGGAGTTGGGAGAAATGTTCAAAAAAACACCGATTATGTTATTGAATGACAATAACATAATGCACTAAAAGGATATGAGGCAAATACTGTGCCTATTTTACTGAAAAGGTAACCCGAACTTCGATGTGCTTCCTGATTTCCTGAGGATTAACGCCTCCGCTCATTCTGCCACGGCGCTCCTCTTCTTCTTCTCTTCCGAAAGACATCGGAACTGCAGCACCGGCTGATTCGGAATCGCTGATCGAAATGATCTCCCCAAGCTGTCCGCCCATTTCGCGAGCTAACCTTCCGGCTTCTTCGCGGGCATCTTCTATTGCTTTCTTGGTAGCAGATTCCTTCATCCGCTCTTTATTTGCAACATCGTACGCTTCGATCGTAATGTTATTTGCACCCGCAAGGCTGCCAGCATCAAGCACGACGGGAAGTGCTTTCAGATTATGAACTTTCACTTCGTAGGTTTTCATCATGTGATACCCGACAAGCTTTGGTCCCGATCCGGCTCCCCCGGAATAATCATACGTCGGATTAAGTGAGAAGGTCCGCTCAGATACATCTTCGGTTGCAATCCCGGCGTCCGATAGAGATTTCATAAGGCGAGCAGAGGTTTCATCTGATTGCGAGAAGACGGTCTGAGCCGTATTATTCTGGCTTGTGATCATCATCGTAACGATGGCGTAATCAGGCTTTGAGATAGCAGAGCCCGAACCTGTAACGGTGATCGTCCGCTGTGCAAAGAGCGAAAGCGGCAAGCAGAAAAATACTGCGATAAAAAAACGATATGTGTTTTTCATAATGATAATAAATTATGATTATCTCTAAAAACGAAAATACGAAAAAAATTCTACTTAACGGAAAAAGTTACCGTAATTCGCGCTCTTTCACTGACTTCATTCATTCCCATATTGCCGTACCTGCCGTGTGTTTCTTCCGTGATTAATTTTACAAGGGAATCAATTCCTGAGCCATCCGGTGCGTCGTTCATTGTTATAATATCCCCGATACTTCCTCCCATTTCCTTAGCCATTCTACTTGCTTTTTCACGGGCATTTTTTATAGCCAACGCTTCTGCTTCTTTTCTTAATTCATTTCTGGAAGTTAAATCGAATTTTTCGATATTGGCACTTGCACCGGCCTGTTCGGCTGCTTCTAAGACCGAAGGCAACACGGCAAGGTTATGGACTTTTACACGAAACATATGAGAAACTGTGCGTTCTCTCGCCGGTTCAGTATAGGGTTCGGGGGGCGGCGGGGGAGCAGGCTCGGTAATCTCTGCAACCGCAGTGCTATCTTCTTCTATTTTACTAACATTCTTTTTTTTATTCGTTTTAGATTTTTTCTCAATTTTCTTTACCGTATCGGCTACTGCGGGCGCTGGTGCTGGTGCCGGGGCCGGAGCAGGGGGAGGAGGGACTGCAACTGTAGAACGATAAGAGTATCTGTTATAATTATTGTAAAGATTAAATCCTATTTCTTCGATCTCACTCGGAGAGACGCCGGCATTTCCAAGCACCGATCTCAAATGGATCACATTTTCATCTGATGCAGATTGTGCACTTGTCGCAGTTGCAGAACTTCTTCCATCTATTGTAACTGAAAGAATCGCAATGTCCGGTTTCGCGGTCGAAATACCTTCCCCGAGTACAGTAATTTGTCTTTGGGCGAAAGAAATAGCCGTTAAAGAGATGAAAATAGAAAGAGATAAAATGAATTTCATATATCAGCGTGAGAATATTTTTCTGAGCAATATTTCAATATCCATTCCGATAGTATGATTTCGAGCGTAATAGATATTCATTTGCTCGATATCTTCGGTACGAAGTACATGCCCGCTTGAAATATCGGCGAGGCTTACAACTCCGATCTTCGCGAGTTCGTTGCTCCTGCCGGCAAGAGGATGAATACCAACAAGTGAGCGTTTTCCCCGGAATACTTCTCCGATCTTGTGAAGCAATACTTTACTTTTAGTTGACTGTCCTGAAAGTGAACCGAGTAAAACGAATGGGTAGATCAGGACAGATCCGATAATATCGATCATCCGCTTGGCAACCCGATGGCTGATCTTCTGCACATTATATTCTAATGGGATCAACGCTAAAGATTCCGGAGCCGATGCTGGAGTAATAAGTTCGATCTTCGAGCGGGAAAGAAGAACATCCGAAGCCTTAGGAACGACATTAAAACTGACTTCACGGGAAACTTCGGAAGAAACATGCTGCATAGCAACCAGCATCTCGGAATAACTAAATTCGTCTGAAGGAAAAATAACTTGAGAGACACGCTCCTCTTCAAGAATTTTAGGAAGCATCCTCAGATCCCCTTTTACTTGAACTTCCGGGAGTATTGTTTTGCCAATCTCCGAAAGATCTTTACCGATAAAGCCAATAAGAAGATATCGTCGTGTAAAGCCCGCGCCTAAAAGTAACGAAGCTATGCGCTGTGATTCCGAACCGGTACCAGCAATTAACGTTCGTCGTAAATGCGGTTTTGCACTTCCTTCTCCACTGTAACGTATCCTATCGATAAAACGAAAGAGTGCTCGAATGATAAGCATACTTATTGCAGAAACTCCTGTAATTGTCAGAACAAGAGTTCGACTCGACGCAAATTCTTTGAAGAAGAATGTCAGAGAGGAGAGAATGATCAAAATAGCCGGGATTGCAAGGATCACAGGCTTTGACCTCCTCCGGTTTTCAGCTTGATACGCTCCGGCGATTGCAAGAACAGAGACGGAAATAATGATCGGTACAATAAATATCCATGGGTAATCATTTGCCGGAAGTGCAAACCATGCACCGAAAAATTCGTGAGTGACAATGAGGACACCAAAAAGAAAAGCTGCACTATCACCAAGTGCAAGAAGGATTGCTCCCCGATATTTTTTTATAAACGCTAAGAATGAGCGCGCACCGATGCCAAGCTGAAGTAACATGGCAAAAAGTGGATTCTTTCCATAATGTTTTTGCACGAAGATGCGCATTGCTTCGTAAAATACTTTAACTTCATTAAGCGCACTTCTGCGGGTCGATTCTCCTTTGAAATGAACTGTTGAAGTAGAATGGACATAATAAACTCCCAGCCCTGCCTTCTTGATGCGATAGCAAAGATCAATATCTTCGCCATACATAAAATATTCTTCATCAAAGCCGTGAGTCTTTTCGTATGCTTCGCGAGATAGGAGCATGAAGGCTCCGGCTAGAGCGTCGATCTTATATGTTTCTTCGACCGGAAGATAGGTCAGGTTATACTTTGCAAACCACGGAGAATTAGGAAAAACGGATGAAAGACCAAAGAGCTTCGTAAAGCTTGCCCACGGAGTCGGAAAGCCACGCCGGCATGAAACCTGGAAAGAGCCATCGGCATTCAGAAGCTTACATCCGGATACTCCTGCATCCGGATGAGATTTCATAAAATCGATCATCACTCTCAAAGTATCTTCGCCGAGAATCGTATCGGGGTTTAAGATCAGTAGATGATCACCTGTTGCTTCTTTTAATGCGAGATTATTTGCTTTGCCGAATCCCAGATTTTCTTTGAGGGCAAATAATTTGACTTCGGGGAATTCAGAGCTGACCATGTCAGCGCTTCCATCACGAGAAGCATTATCAACGACAAATATTTCCCCTGTCAAATTTCCGAACGCAAGCGAACGCCTCACACTCTCGAGCGCTCCGCGCAAAAATTCGCGGACGTTGTAGTTGACAATAATGATGGAAATATCCACGCCTTGAAAAAGCTTACAGCTCGCCGGATATTGCTTTCGCTTTTAATTTCCATACAAGCCACACTGCTTCGCGAACGATCGCTTTGCTCATCTTGCTCTGGCCTGCATTACGGTCCACGAAAACAATTGGGATCTCTTTGATCTTGAATTTTTTTCTCCATGCTCTGAAATTCATTTCGATCTGGAAGGCATAACCGTTGGAATGAATTGCATCGAGATCGATCGCTTCGAGAACTTCGCGACGAAAGCATTTGAAACCGCCCGTTGTATCATAGACTTTAATTCCGGTTACCATGCGAGCATATTTATTTGCATAGTAGGATAGAAGCAGCCTGCGAAGCGGCCAGTTAGCAACGTTTGCTCCACTGATATAGCGTGAACCAAGTACGAGATCGGCATTCTTTATCTCACGAAGAAAATTCGGGATCTCATCAGGATCATGAGAAAAATCTGCATCCATTTCGAAAAGATAATCGAATCCTTTCGCAAGACCGAACTTAAACCCTTCCACATAGGCAGTGCCAAGCCCCATTTTTCCGGCGCGTGAAAGGAGATATACTTTCTCTTCACCGATCTCAAGTTGCATTCGCTTTACAATATCTGCCGTACCATCCGGTGAATTGTCATCGACGATCAGGATCGAAAGTGCGACATCAGGCGTCTTCGACTCCTGTGAAAGGACGGCACGAATGATCCGCTCGATATTATCGGCTTCGTTATAAGTGGGCGTTATGATGAGAGCTCTTTTCAAGGGTTTGCTTGAATATGATGAATAACTCGATCTGCTATAAACTCTGTATCCTCGTCAGTTAGTTCTGAATGCATCGGAAGCGAAAGAATGTGGTCGGATGCAAATTCCGAATTTGGGTAATCGCCACGTTTTCCACCGTAAGATTTATAAGCGGGCTGTAAATGAAGTGGGACAGGATAATAGATACTGGAAGGAATACCATCAGTTTTCAATCCTGCCATTATGGCTTCTCTATTACCCTTAACAATGATAGAATATTGATGCCAAATAGACTCAGCATCTGAGTGTACCGAAGGCGTCTGAATAATTTCCGAATGCAGCGCAAAAATCTTTGTGTATTTATCTGCAACTTCTCGGCGGCGAGCATTCCATTCGTCAAGATATTTTAGCTTAACATTCAAAATTGCTGCTTGTATAGAATCAAGACGTGAATTAACTCCGAGCCTATCGTGAAAATATGTTTTCGTGGCGCCATGATTTGCAACGGAACGAATGATCTCAGCTAGTTCATCATTCGTCGTCGTGATCATTCCGCCATCGCCGAAACACCCCAGATTTTTCGACGGATAAAAACTGATCGAAGAAATATCTCCAAATCCACATACGTTCTTCCCTTGCCACTCCGCACCAACGGCTTGGGCAGAATCTTCAATGAGATAAAGATGATGTTTATCTGCGATCTCTTTGATGCTGGTAATATCGCAAGGCTGGCCGAAAAGGTGTACAGGTAGAATTGCTTTTGTTCTCGGAGTAATACGTTCTTCGATTTTTTCCGGATCAATATTAAAAGTCAGCGGATCGATATCAACATAGACTGGTTTTGCACCAAGAAGAGCGATCGTCTCTGTTGTAGCAACGAAAGTAAATGGAGTTGTAATGATCTCATCGCCCGGTTTGACGCCTATTGCCATCATAGCAATTTGCAAAGCATCGGTACCGGAAGCACATGCAATAGCATGAGGAACATCGAGATATTTTTCCATCGCACGCTCGAAGTTCTTTACTGCCGGTCCGTTAATATACGCTCCGCTGCCGACGACTTCAACGATCGCCGTATCGAATTCTTCCTGATAGCGCCGGTACTGCCCGACGACATCTACCATGTGAATTTTTCTTTTTTCTATTGTTGCAGTTTCCATTCTAAATTTTTTATGCCTGACCTTTTCCTTTGAGCATCATATATGCCGTCCGAAATAAAATTTTAATATCAAGCCTGAACGACATGGATTCGATATACATGAGATCGTAACGAACACGCTCTTTCACATCATCGATATTCTCGTCATACTTATCGACCATTGCCTGATAGAGTCCTGTGATTCCCGGACGAACTTTAAGTCTTCTTGTATAATACGGAATTTCTTCGATCAATTTTTCAACAAAGAATTGTCTCTCTGGTCTTGGTCCGACAAGTGACATATCACCTTTGAGCACATTCCAAAATTGTGGGACTTCATCTAAGTGCGATTTGCGCAAAAACTTTCCGATTGGTGTGACGCGGGGATCGTTCTTTGAAGCCCATTGTGGAACACCAGCCTGCTCGGCATCGACTCGCATCGATCGAAATTTATAGATATAAAAAATTTCTCCTTGCTTGCCAATCCTCTCTTGTGAATAAATGATCGGTCCTTTTGAAGTAAGCTTCACTAGTAATGCCGTTATTAACCAAAACGGCATCCCTAAAAGAATGACTGCAAAGCTCACGGAAATATCCAGCATCCGTTTTGCAGCCTGTTCCCAGGGACGCTGTAATTCCGGGTTAATATCGATGAGAGGAAAGCCGTAGATCTCCCGCGTCCGAGCTTGACCGGAAACAATATCATAAAGATCGGGTGCGATCTTTATACCGACGTTGGTTCTCGCTAATCTGCCAATGATCTGAATAAGTGAGCCGTGATCACCGGAGTCAAGAGCAATAAGCACTTCTTTTGCTTTATGCTCTTCAGCGATTTTTTCAAGTTCACTGACAGTCCCCAGTTTTTTAATTTCTTTCTGAGTAATTGATCCGTTACGGTTGGAAATGAGAAATGATTCGGGGCTCGTAAGGGCATTTTCCGGTGCCACAAAACCAACGACATCATATCCCAGGCGCGGATAATGCGCGACTTTTTGAGAGAGATCTTTGGCACGTTCGAGATTACCGATGACGATCGATGGCCGTCTCCCAATTCCTGCTTCGAGCAGCCTGCGCTGCGTGAAACGGATAATTAGTCTAAATCCGATCACTCCTGCAGAAGTAATTGCAAAATAAATTACGCCAAGCAGGCGAGGGTCATTAACGTAGGGCTTATCGATATTGGAAATAGGCTCCCATAGAAAAAAAACTACGAATCCTAATGTACCAAAAGCAATTGTCTTTAGTACTGTAATAACTTCATCAAAAATCGGTCGAACCCACCAGGTCCGGTAAAGACCAAAGAATATGAATGCCACCATCCACATAAAATAAATGATGATCATACTCCGAAAAATATCGCTGATATCAAATGGCTCGGATGCTTTCGAGAACCAACCCGAATAAAATCGGATCCAGCGGAAGAGAATCCATGATGCGTTAATTGCGATAAAATCGCCAAACAGAAGAGCAATGATTTCGCGCTTCCGGTTCATACATGCGCCTCCTTATTCGGTGCGATAGAAGGTGTTTCGGAATAGACGGATCTTTGCGCAATGGACCAATGCTTTTTATCGAGACGAAACAGATATCGGATTGTCCCTAAAATGAAAGCAACATTCATCGCTAAAAACCAGAAAAGATGTCGAAAGATGGGTAGAGATATTTTCAATACATTTAAGAGACCACCAACGAGTGCAATGCAGACTAATACAAGCTCTATATAGAGAAGAGTCTCAACATATCCCCACAAATGATAAAATGCGGCAAGAACCGTTGAAATAAAAATAATGAGCAGAAAAAATGGCGACAGCCAGCGAAGAATTTTATGAGACCAAATTGCAAGGGCAGAAAATCCGGAAAGCGGAGATAGAAGTTTCGGAAAATACTTTACGGTTTCAAAACCACGCGAAGCGAACCTAGCCTTACGCCTAAATTCCTCTCCTATCGTACGAATAAAATTTTCTGTTGAAACTGCCTTGGGTTCGAAAATAAGTCTTTTGCCGGATGATAAAATGGAGAAAACGGAATAGAGATCATCATGAATCTGATCCGATGGAAGTTCACGCCACAACTCTTTACGGATCGAATAATTTCCTCCGGATAAACCGACGGTTGAAGAAACCGTCGATTCATTCTTACGGAGAGACATTTCATAGGAGTGATAATCATTTTCCGCATTAAACACACTCGTCGGGCTATCGGAAATTAATCTATAAATACCAGCCACCCCTCCAATGCTCATGTCGCTATAATGCTTCGCATGATTTTTGATCGATTCTTTTGAAAGCATCATGTCCGCGTCCACGAAAAATAATATTTCGCCCCGAGCTTTACGAACAATATCATTCAGTACGCTCATCTTCCCTCGTCGTTTTTCAAAAAGAAAAGATTTTACAAGAGGATATTTAGCAGTAAATTCAGAAAGTATTTTACTTGTAGAATCTGACGAGCCATCTGAACCGACGATTATTTCAATAAATTGGTGAGGGTAATTTTGATTCAAGAGAGAATCCAAACACGCACGAATGTGCTCTTCTTCATTGTAGGCAGATAAAATGACCGAGACAAAAGGATTTTGGGAAAGATCCGAAGTTTCACTACGCTCCCGCAATGCTGCAAGCGAGGCTATAAGTACAGGATACGCAACATAGGTATAAGCTAAGAGTGCTGAAGAAACAATGATAAGTACTATTGCCATTCAAGATCTTGCCTTTTCCCGGTGATCGTTAATAACTTTTTCATATACTTCAATAAACCTTCTCCCGATCCGGTCCCATGAGTATTCCTCTTCGACAAGCTTCCGTGCATTTGCTCCGAGCCTTCTCCTTTCGGCGTCATCCTTTAAGAGCATTATCACTGCTTCGGCAAATGATAGCGGGTCATCTCTGAGGAGAATATGCTCTCCATCGCGGGCAACATTTCCTTCAGCTCCGATATGGGTCGAGACAACTGCCTTCCCACCGGAGAAAAAATCGAGTAATTTGAGCCGCATTCCTCCTCCGACTCGCAACGGACAAATCATTACCGCCGCCTTTGCCACATATGGTCTGATATCTTCAACTCTTCCACGAAGCTCTATAGTATTAACCCCAGAATTTTGAAGATGTTGCAGATTCTGCGTATTGTCGCCAATAACATCGAATCTGACCTCCGGCAACGCTTTAACAACGATAGGCAGTATTTCCTTCGCAAAAAATTCGATGGCGTCACGGTTGGGAAGCCAGTTAATTCCACCTACCCAAAGGATTGAATTGGGTGTTTCCGGATCAGTCGTTGGGGTAAAATAATTAGTATCAACCCCGGTAGAAATACGATAATACTTCATCTTAGGAGCAGCCTGTCGCATGAGACTTTCATCTTCCGGAGTAATCGGAATTACAGCATCGAATGAATTCAGGAAAAGAGTTTCTTCCTTCCTCAGACGCTTTCCATGAATCCCGGCAACAATCTTTTTCAACGGATTTTTTTCATTTGCAACGTAACGTTCATAAATGAGGGTCTCAAAATTATGCTCACGCAAAACTATGGGAATAGTTACTCGTTCCTTCAACCAAAGTCCATATTTTCCCATATGAGCAGCATCAAGATGAATGATGTCGAATTGATTTTCTGAAATAAGTCTTTCGAGTAATCTGAACATTTCCGGCATCATCCGCCGCTCAATTGGATAGGCGCCTTTTAAAAGAGTTCTTAGCAGTACAGAAAGTGTTGAGGGAAGTGGCCTTGATACAAGATGTATATCACAAAATCCTGATATTTTCTCTATTGCTTCCTTCGTGATCTTGGGATCGGGATCGGGATAAGTCACAAAAGTAATTTCATGTCCAAGCCCTGAAACAGCTTCAGTAGGTTTATAAATACCGGTTGCTCCGCCATCGGTAAGCGGATAAGGAAGTCGCGGAGAAAGTTGAAGAATTCGCAAAGAGTTAAGTCTTATTAGTTACCAGCGCACTAAAGGATAGTACCAATCTTTGAGAATGAATGCCTGTTTTAATGTCAGTTTGCTTGTTTTTTTTCTTTGACTTGGATACCCTTTAATGCCATCAAAAATACCTTGTATATATCCCTTCGCTAAACTTGGATGGAGTAGAATGCCGACCAAACGACGAATAATATAAACGCTCGTGAGCGGAATGGCAATATAAAGTGAAAAGTGTTTGGCTATCGTCCAAATTGTATTCCTTGTAAAAAAATAAACATTAGTATTAATATTCCTATTGAGACTTGATTTCATATGCAAGGTGGCATAACCGGCATGATAAATATTTTTGATCCCTTCCCGAAAAATCTGAAGACTGAGATCCAGGCCTTCGGCACCCCAGAAAAATTCAGGATCATAACCTTCTATTGCTTTCCAGGTCGACGACCGAATACACATCCCACCTTCTACATAATGGACACCTTCAAAACCTTTTTCGGGATCTCCGTGGTACCGTTTCGACCCAGCTTCTCCGGACTCTCCAAAGCCTATTATAGAAAGAAGGCAGTAAAAAGATATAGCGCCACAGTTAGGATGTTTTTCGAGAAATTCCACAGCATGATAAATAGTCGCTGGAGTGGCGGGAAAAGAATCATCATCGTAAGAAAAGATGTACTTTCCTTTTGCCTCATTATAAAAATTATTTCTCGCAGAAATTCCGATATTCTTTTCCAACGCGATCACTCCCACTTCGGGAAATTTTTCTTTGACCATTTCAGCGGAACCATCGGATGACCCATTATCGACCACGATCACTTCAAAATCAGGATATTGGATCGCGATAGTGATGCATTCTAACGTTCTTCGAAGATCTTCGCGGCGGTTATAGTTTAAAATCCCAAGTGTAATTTTCGGTAAAGAAGAATTTATCTCTTCGTGAAGAGACCATTTTTCAGGATCCCATGGATTAATTCTTTTTTTCTCAGCCATTTGGTTCTAATTTTGCCCTTCGCATGAGGTTCGAAAATAGAAGAGATATTTCTCGCATTGAAATTACTTTTACAATTACAAGCGCGAATAACGAAAAAGAAATGAGGACAATGAACATTTGCATTACAGTCGGAAGATGGAGGTACTGAACTGCGAAAATTATTCCCAACGTAAGGATTGTCGTACCTGCAAGTTTTGTAAAAAGGAGGATCATCTGTCTGCGAACAAACACATGAAGTTTAGCGGAAATAAAAAACACAAAAATACTTCCTAAACTAACCGCAATGCATTTTGCGATTGCAGCTCCAAAAGCCCCATTCCCAGGAATAAGCAGAAGATCGCAACTTATGGAAGCAACAACGAGGAATCCGGTATGAAATGTAACAACCCAAAACTTTCCTTCTGCTACTGCAATATCTGTGATGAATGCGCCAAAACAAATAGGTATAAAAGTCCACCCGAATACTATAACTAAAGGGGCAGCGTCGGCGAATTTATTCGAACCAAATAATACAGCGAGAATACTGTCGGAAGAAACAGAAAGAACTACGGCAATGGCGAGGGCTCCCAAAAGTAAGAGGCGCAATGCACGATCTAATGTTCCCCGAATGGTATCGTATGAACCTGTTACGACGGCTTGCGTGACCGAAGGGCCGATCACCGCTGAAAAAACGGCCGGGATAAATACAGTGGCGGTTAAAATCCTCAATCCGGCAGCGAACGCTGATACTTCTTTAGGTGTACTTAAACCGTTAATAAGCAATATATCTGCTTGGCTATGGGTAGTGAGGAATAATGTTGAAAGAATTAGCGGAAATCCTTGTACGATCATTTCCTTTAAAAAATGTACGCGGACTCTGAGTTTAAATCCAATTGATCTGCTGTAACGAAAAATGAGTCCAAAGAGCAAAATAAAGCCCGGAACATGACAAAAACTGTAGATCCAGACGGCGTTTTCGAGTGAAAAAGATTTAGCGGAAAAATATAACGCTCCGGCGAATACAAATGCATCGATCGCTGTAAATAAGGCTACAATTTGATATTTATTATGCCCTCGCAAGAATGCTTCGCCGACAGATCTAACAACCAGAAGTCTGGAGGAAATAAATAATGTCACGAGCATTATAAGCATCAAATGCAGGATATCCTGCGGATACCCAAGTATCCGAGCGATAACTAGGGCAGCAATCGAAACGATCAATGAAACTCCAATGCGAAATGCAAGAAAAGAACCGAGCAGTTCGCCTCGCATATCCGCTCTACCGGAAGCTGCGAGAGTCTGCGCTTCGGCAAATTTGCGGATGAAAAAACCGGTGAGTCCGAGATCAGCAAATAATGCTGCAATGGAAACATAGCTGACGACGACAGAAAACGTCGCGTATTCTTCCCTCAAAAGCCGGCGTGCGATCAGAAGTTGCCCTACATAGAGCAGAAGATTAACAATAATATTGAGCGACAAAGAAGCAAAAAGATCCTTTGTCGTCGAACGCACCTTATTACTTTTACTACGCATGAAGAGAATTTAACTTATAAGACCACTTTCCTTAAGGCCTTTCTTCCCAACATAACCTTTAAGGTAATCACGTATTCCTTTGAACATTGCTCTCATTGCTCCCCAATTTTTTGAAATAATGAATCTTGTAAGTCTTTTGACTACGTGTAACGGAAAGGAAAAGAGGAACTGAATTTTTCCGAAGCCATGATAATGTTTCTTTGCAAAAATTAAGAAATTTCGGAAAAGCAGGTATGCATATAATGGCGATTCTTTGCCCGGAATTGAAGAACGAACATTATGGTAAATTATAGAACGGGGTTCATACCAAGAAGTATAACCCATTTCTTTAGCACGCATACACCAATCTGATTCTTCCCAATACATAAAATAATCTTCGGATAAGCCTCCAATTTTTTTTACGGCTTCGGATTTGAGTAACATAAGACACCCAGATGCATAGGCTACTTCTCTAGGGATATCACATTGTCCGGTATCTTTTTCAAACTCATGAGCATGATTATATCCCATATGCCATTGCCTATCTGATCCTGCATACCAAATGATTCCTTCTTTCCCTGATACAGCTTCGGGGTAATAATAAATTTTGCCACTGACAGAAGCAATGGTAGGATCGGACTCAATCCGATCCAATAACGGTTCCAAAAAATTAGGTGTAACTATAGTATCATTATTGAGAAGGAGAATATGGTCAAAACCATTTGTAATAGCGAATTCGATACCTCTATTGCATCCTTCGGAAAATCCTTCATTGTGAGAATTACGAAGGAAGGTAGATAGTGGAAATTCTTCCTGAATCCGTTCCCCAGAACCATCGGCAGAACCATTATCAATAATTACATTACTACAGAAATGATAAGTAATGTTTCTGAGAGAATCGAGGCATCGTTTAGTATGATCATAACCTCCATTCGGGTGAACAATAACAATTGCGATCTTTTTATGAAAAGATTTTACTATTGAATGTTTATGGACTTCAACTAAAATTGTATTATCAATTACCATTAACTTCTTTAAACAGTTTGAGGAAAAAGTTCATCCCTCACAATTCTTTTCCGATCAGAAATTTTCCATTGTAAATTCATAATAAAACACCAGAAAAGGGCAATATATATCACTTCATCCCGTTGTATAAAAATTGGAGTTGTATAGCCGTTTATTGCAACAATAACCATAGTAGCCATGGCGGCTCGCAAATAGGCCTTTTCTCTAAGTGTGAGATATTTATTCCTTAAATATTTAAATCCTTTAAAAACAAAGCCGAAGGAAGGAATTGCTAAAAGGATTACACCGATAATTCCAGTGCGAAGCAGAACTGCGTAAAAAGCATTATGGATATAGTTCGATGTAAAGGAATAACCACCCAGCCATCCATAATTCAAAAATTCCGATCCAAAGCCCTTGCCTGTTAGAGGTAAGGTGAAGATTGTTTTAAGGGCTGACCGCCATTCTACATATCTGCCATACATTGATGCGTCTGTTTTAATATTTACTGACGAAAACAATTTCTCAATTCCTAATAATATAGCAATACGAAATAAAGGAATAGAAAAAAATGCAAGGATAAATAATGGGATTAAAATAGCAAAAGAAAATCGCACAAATCGAAGCCCCTGTCTTCTTTCGAAAGGTTCAGCAAAGAGAAAAATAATGGGGAGACTTAATATAGTAGCTGCTTCAACTGCTCGTCCAAAAGTCAAAAAGAGACTAATTGAAGAGATGATAATACCTCCCAACATCAGCCAGCGCTTTGCCCCGGTCGTAATAAATGACAAAGATAGAAAGACAAGGCACATAAAACTTCCATTAAAATTATCAATTCGGACTCTTCCCAATTCATAAGCATAGAATGCTGTCGCAACACTGCTTCTTATTCTAATGATACTCACAAGGAAAATAATTAGCCACATTGAAAGTATGCACCACCCAAAAACATTATCTATATTTTTTTTCTCAGTCCTCATTTCCTCAAAAAAAGCGGGAATGAGAAATAATGGACTTATAAAAAGAAGGACATCGCGGTACCATTTTTCTATTGAAACATTACCAATGAAGATACTAATAATTCCAAGTAATAGACCCCAGACCAGGAATAATGAGTAAAAAATAAATAGTGGATCACTAACAATTGGTTGACGATCGATTATTTTTTTCTTTATAATAATATAAATAAAGCTTCCAGTAAATATGGCTGCTGCTATATAGTCCAGTAAAGAATTGCTCGCATGCTCTGTTTTTAAACTTAGTGAAACGACTAAGAAAAAAACCGATACAAAACGTACTCTTGAATCGCGGAGAAAAAATACGCTGAAAACAATTCCTGCTGCTGCAGCAAGCAAATATCCTATTAGTTCAATCATTCACTAGCTGGCGATACCTAATCTCTGCCTATCGCGTCTGAATCTATTTCGCATTTCCTTAAAGTTTGCCATTCCCACAACTCCAAGCGAACTGAGTGCAAACCCGCCCGCTAAGGCCATTAGCAGTTGGAGCGATCTCTTTGGCCTTGATTTTTTCATCGGAGGAAGAGCTTTATCGAGTAAAAGATAAGAAAGCTGCAAACGGGATTCGTCAAGCTTAGCTTGTTCATAGCTCGGGAGTAAAAAAGCTTTTAGCTTCGATTGAATTTCGACTTCGCGGGTGAGGCGCAGGTAGTCCAGAGCTACATCTGGCATCATTTTGATTGCCGGGAAATAACTTGCTACATCTTTATCCATCCCATTTTTGATCTGATCAAGTTTGGTTTGAAGTTCCGCAAGCTGCGTGCGAAGAACTTGGGTTTCTGCAGCGCCTGTACCATATAGTGATTCTGCATTTGCAAGCTGAACCTCTGTTGCTACTCGCTCTTGCTCTAAGGCGCTAAGTGCCGTAAGTTGTGCAGTAGCCTGAGTTTTTAATTCAAATACGCCATACTTTCGTTGAAATTCACCCAGCGCCTGCTCGGACGAGTCGAGATCGGCAATGAGCTTGTTATAACGCTGCTCGACAAATGTTCTGTTAAATTTTGCTTCATCCATTGCAAGTTTGGAGTTCACCGCATTGAGCTCTTCAACAAGTCTGTTCGCGACTTTTGCTGCACGAATAGGATCAGTATCTTCGAAGGAGACCGAAATGTTTCCTTCTTCTAAAATATCTGCAGAGGCATGAGACCCGAATTCTTTAAGAGCATCTTCCATATTTTCGACTTCATAGATCTTCATAAAGCCGAATTCCTTTATTAGTTTTTCCTGTACTTCTCGGCTGGAGATCAAAGCGAGAGGGCTATAAATTCCTTCTCCTTTTTTTAGTCCGGCCAGTGGGGTAATTCCGATGTCTTTGATCGTGCTTGAAATACTTGAAGTTAAATTTTCAAGTAAACCGCCTCCTCCTGATTTACGGGCAGGTACGACGTTTGCCTCAGCTTTATACCACATTTTTGCAAATCCAAAGAGATATACAGCCGCTCCGGCTGTTACAAGTACAGTCGTAATAATAACGAACCATTTATGACGAAAAAGCAGGGTAACATTTTCCACCCAAGCTTTGCGGGCGGCATTGATCTCAGTTTTTTCGGTCAAAACAGTTTCCGATATTGCTGGATTTATTTTTTCCAATAATATATCTGATTTTATCATTTCTAAAATAAAGCTTTAGCTCCGATTCCGAAAAATGTGTTTGATTTTTCTATGGGGTTTAGTGGCATTCCGGCTATATAGTCAACACTTTTCGAATATCCTCGAATAAAAAATTGCAAACCACGCCAGAGTTCATAGGAAATCAAAGCGTCGATCGTAACAGTATTTACTCGGTTTCCATCTAAAAGATGAAAACTTCTTCCATATCCATTGAACCCGATCGATTGCTCAAAATCTCCTCCGTAATTTCCGTCTGAAATTTGATGAGTTCCTGTGGAATCGGCAGCAAAATATTTCTTAATACTGCCGGTGCTGTCGTAAATATTTTCACCGTGCTGGATAAGCGTAACACTTCCGTCGAAAAAGATCTTTTCCGAAGGCGTCCAATGAAGCTGCAACCGGTAGCTGATAGAATTCGGCCCTATCGAAGCTCCAAGAAGTTCTCCGGACGTGGCAAAAGTATTCTGCGAATTGAAATGGGAATAGGTGTAAGGCTCAACGCGAGTGTATTCAAATGCAATATCGGCATCCTCTAAACCTAATGGTGCCGCCCACATAGCCCCTATTTGCCATGCAAATTTATTTGCCCAATACCCAGTCCCAATGCGGCTCGCAGCCACATCATCAACAAGTCCCTGTCCGCGAAGTTCAATTCCGGGTGTTATTCTCCATCTCGCATGAGCTCCCAACAGCCCATTGTCACGGTCATTTAAAGAGTGCTCGACACTTTTCAGGAATGAAAAAGGCACAACATATGCAAGATCGAATCTGCGTGAAAAGATCGTCATATCCGTAAAACCGAGTTCGAGATCTTTGCCGAGCATGAACGTGAGGTCATGCAATGCTAAGTATTTCGGATCGATATAAGAGCCGGGGCCAAATGTATAATAGAACGAATCCGGTGCTACGCTAAAGCGAGCCTCGCCTAAAAGAGAGGCAACAATGGCACTATAACGAACTGCTCCGACATGTCCGCTGAGGTTGATAAAATCGGGAAGCTGTATTGTTGGCGAAAGAACGACATTGTCACCCTGATAGCTTCCGCCAAATGCAATTTGCTCGCGTGCGATCTTTGCTGTGAACCAATCGTAATTATATGTCAGCTCTGCGATCGTATTATCGTAAAAAGTATGATTAGTATAAAAACTAAAGTTCTTGTTTTTGCTGATCGCAGGATCTTCGGTTGCAATGGTCGTATCGCCGAAGCTCTGGCCATTGGTAGTTTGCATAAAGTAGCCAACATGTCCGGAAAGTGTACCTGTAAACCGGCCGCCAATAAGTCCCAAACCTCCTCCTGCCGGAGTCGGCTGTGATCTTTTGCGGTATTCAAGACTTGCTATTCCGTGAACTTGCAGATCCGAAAGCGTTGAATCATCCTTCCACCTGTAAAGATATTTGTCTTTGTCCGTGGGGATGCCTTCAAAAAAAAGAGGCACTGCATCATTTGCCGGGAACATCGTTACTGCATCATAAGGCTCTCTCGCGTATGTTCGTAAAAACTTTCTCCTCAGTGCACGCTCGGCATTTGACAGCTTTGCTGTATCGAGTGATTGAAGAAGCGTAACAACATCATACTCCGTGATCGGCAGCTCCGCTTCAGAGAAATTATCGATGAGACCTTTAACAGATAAATGTCGAAGGAAAGGATACACTTCTTCTCCGATCGGCACTTGAGCTATACCCCGGTGAGCGGGTGCAGTAAGATGCTGTGCATTCAGGCTTTGATGAAAGCCTTGAAGCATTAAGAAAACGAGAAATGCTCTGGAGAGAAGTTTTCTCATTTTTTCGTAACGAGAAAATATAACGTAAGAGCGCTGAGAGCGGCTCCGACTACCGTTGCGACAATTGAAACTTCAGTAGCTGTAACGCGCAAAGAATAATCATCCGGATACAATTTCTCTTTCGGTACATAAATTTCATCTCCAGGCTCGATAGTTGTTTCATCCGGTTTTGCCCACTGGCGCGTGCGAACTTTAATAACACGCGTCCCTTTTTTTACAGCGCCTTCAGCATAGCCGCCGGCAGCATTGATGTAATAATTAGCTCCTGCACCCGGTTGAAACGGTATATATCCGACGCTTCCAACATAGCCCCAAACATACACTGTGTTTGGAGTGGCAGGAATCTGGATGACATCGCCATCGCGCAAAGCAACATCTGCAGATTGATCATTTTTATTAAAGAGCCGATCCATATCTGTCGCGACATATCCTTCGCGAACCTCTGTCAATGTACGGAAATTTGCTGTATCTTCAACAGCGAGATTTGATACTCTTCCGACAAGTTTCGCCTCGTCTTCGGTTGTAATATCTTTATTATCGATATCAACGCGCTGCCTAGTTATCGTGCCGCCGGCAAGAAAGGCATAGGATGTAAAACCTCCTGCTTGTTTGATCACTTCAGAGAGTTTTGTATCTGTTCTGCGAATCGGATAAACTCCCGGATGCAAAACTTCCCCTTTGACGACAACTCTTGAAAGCTCTCTTAAATCAGGATTATCACGGACAAAAATTCTATCTCCTGCCATGAGTTTTACATCAGGAGTGCGACCGGCTTTGATGGCATTGCAATCGATCTTTTCTGTTGTATAACTTTCACCGTTAGCTGACATGCGGATAAGTTCGACATTCGCTAGATCGGCAGTCGGCATCGGGCCCATGGCAGCGCCTATCATTGCTAAGAGCGAATCGCCTTCGATGAATTCGAAATCCTGAGGAGAATAGACAGCGCCATAAACTCCAATCTGACCGCCAAGCGTTTTTTTGAAAGGCACATAAATAGCATCACCTTCGCGAAGAAGGGGGCAGAAGCGCGGATCGTGAGAAGCAATGAATCTCGGAATATCGATTCTATCAGTCGTACCATCGGCATGAGTAACGATGATATTTCTGCGGCTTGCGGTTTTTTCGTTGCCTTCGCCGAAGTAGGGACGAAGCCTATCCTGCTCACGCTTGCGCTTTTCCTGCTCTTTCTGAAAAGCCTCATCGCTAAACACTGCTGCACGCTGCTGTGCTTTTTCAGCTACGTCGATCGCGACGATAGCGCGGGTACCGCCTGTCTGAATATACACCCCCGGATTTGCGACTTCGCCGGAAACCGAAACATAAATCCTTTTTGGCTGTGTAAGCGAAAGCGAGAAAAGATTCTGCAGCGAATCTCCTTTGCTTTTCTTAAAAAATGTCGAAGCATGTTGGCGAACTTCATCCTTGATTTGCTGCAATGTTTTGCCTTTAACCGAAAACTCACCGACGCGCGGAACGACGAGAAGTTCATCGGATGAGACCATTAAGAGGCGGGTCTCATTGTTCGTCCATGAGCTGAACTGCAGAATATCTCCCGGTCCGAGCCGGTATTCCTTCGGATCAATCGGCCCGTCGAAGATCATAGCCTCGGGCGAGATCTGAGTAGAAGCTTTTTCAACGACCGAGGATGAACTAAGCGATGGAGTTGACATTGCACCACCAGTCGTAGGTGCCGTTAACTGTGCCCGGAGATTTCCTGAAAGAAAAGATCCGAATAAAAAAAGAAGAACTGTAATTACGAATGCTTTCATTAATTATTTCCCAAAAATTTTTCTACGGCTTTTGCAATTCTCTCACTCGCTTTTCCATCCCAAAGATTCGGGACGGAGGACTTCTTCCACTTTCTGTCGAAAGCGCTTTCGGCTAATTGCAAAACCTTAACCATGTCAAGCCCTGTCATCTCGTTCGTGCCTTCGGTGATGGTGACCGGACGTTCGGTATTTTCCCGAAGCGTTATACACGGTACTCCGAGTGCAGTTGTCTCTTCCTGAATTCCGCCTGAATCCGTTAGTACGACTGCAGCTTTATCCTGCAAAGCAAGAAACGGCAGATACCCGACAGGCTCAATAAGCTCAAGTGCGGAATTTTTTATTACCCGCTCTTTGAGATCAAATTCTTCAAGGCGCTTATGAGTCCGGGGGTGAACCGGAAAGATGATCTTCGGAGCAAAAGACTGCATTTTCTCAAATAGCGCTAAGAGCATCGTGAGATTTGCCTGATCATCGACATTACTTGGCCTATGCAGCGTTACAAGCGCATATTTTTTTTCTTCAATGCCGTATCTTTTTGCAACATCCGGAAACCGTACTCTTGCTTTTTCAAGATTCTCCACGACGGAATCGATCATCGTATTGCCGACATAGAAGACTCGCTCATCAGCAATGCCTTCATGTTTTAAATTTTCTATTCCGCTCGGTTCGGTGACGAAGCAGAGATCGGAAAATTCATCGGCAACGATTCGGTTGATCTCTTCCGGCATTTCTCTATCGAACGAGCGTAGGCCGGATTCGATATGAGCAAGCTTTATTCCTGCTTTGGCAGCTACGATGGCGGTTGCAAGCGTTGAATTCACATCGCCTGCAACCATGACAAGATCAGGCTTTTCATCGGCAAAAAGCTTTTCCATGCCGATCATGACCTTTGCCGTTTGCTCGGCATGCGAGCCACTTCCCACTCCCAGAAAAATATCCGGTTGAGGCATGGAAAGATCGGCAAAGAACACATCGGACATGTTGGCATCGTAATGCTGTCCTGTATGCACAAGCATTGTTTTGAACTTGCCGCTCTTCTTGAGCGCCGCAAGCACGGGCGCAACCTTCATGAAATTCGGTCGAGCACCGACGGTGAGAATGATCTTTTTCAATTCCGGATTATTTTCCTTCACCCGATCCAAGAAGTACGATATTATCGCGCTCTTTCACATTCTTCATTGCGTTGCGTGTATCAATAATATGTGCCGAATGCTTCGAAATGAATTCGTAATCATACTCTGAGTGATCGGTCGTAATGATGACGATATCGGTATTCTTTAAAACTTTTTCCGAAAGTTCGACCGATGAAAATGTTTTCCCTTCAACTTGTACTGTCGGAACGAAGGGATCGTTGTACGATAGATTCTTCAGTCCATCTTTTATGATAAGCTCCATGACTTTCAGAGCAGGGGAGTGGCGTGTATCATCAACATCTTTTTTGAAGGCTGCTCCCAGTACGAGCACATTGACTTCCGTAATGCTTTTTGGTAAATGAGCAACCTGATGGATCACCATATCACGCACGTAGAACGGCATGGATTCATTCGTCTCTGCAGCGAGCGTTATGAAATTTGTTTCGAAATCATGCGCACGCGCTAACCACGAGAGATAGAACGGATCGATGAGAATGCAATGCCCGCCGATCCCGGGACCGGGATAGAATGGCATAAAGCCGAACGGCTTTGTTGCAGCAGCATCGACGACTTCCCACATATTGATGCCGCCCATACGGTCACACAGTTTTGCCAGTTCATTGACGAGCGCAATATTGACCGAGCGGAAGATATTCTCCAGAAGCTTTTCCATCTCAGCCACTTTCGGACTGCTTACAGCGATAACCTTTGCGATCACCTGCTCATTGGTCAAGACTGCAAGCGCTGTGCAATCGGGCGAACAGCCGCCTACGACGATCGGAGTATTTGCAGTATTATATTTTTTATTTCCCGGATCGATGCGTTCTGGGCTGAAGGCAAGAAAGAAATCTTTACCGGCTTTTTTGCCTGCTCGTTCTAAGATCGGTTGGACGAGGCCTTCAGTCGTATTCGGATAGGTCGTTGATTTTAAAATGACGAGCTGGCCATCGCGGAGATGCTTTGCAAGAGACTCTGCCGCACCTTTTATGAAAGAAATATCAGGCTCTTTATTTTCCGTAAAAGGAGTCGGAACGCAGATGTAGATAATATCGAGGTTTTCGGCATTCGTATAATCTGCCTGTGCACTAAATTTACCGTGCGCGACGATCTGGGCGACTTCGGCATCTTTGAGGTCCTGAATATAATTTTTGCCGGCTTTGAGGGAATCGACCTTTCGTGTATCGAGATCAATTCCGGTAACCTGAAACCCTTTCAAGGCGAACTCGACGGCAAGCGGCAGGCCGACATATCCTAAGCCCACGATGCCGATCCGTGCCTGTTTTGAACGTATTTTTTCCTCGAGTTTCTGACGATTTCCTTGCATTTTTTTACGGAATACCCACAAAAGGGTGGTAAACAGCACCAACTCCTAAAACCTTCCCGAAAGCCAAGAACCTGCCTCCAGATGAAGAAAGTCCTACTACGGATGAATTCACCTTTTGTAATGGGCAAAAATTTGTGACCTATGGGGGGGGCAGAATGCTTCATTTCGATACGCAGGGAATTGAAACAAACGGCAGTTGTTTTAGTCAAAGTATGAAAATGGGGAGTATGGATCATTTATCGCAGACGAAGCTGGAGTCATTATCATCGGCGTTTTCGAAGGCCAAAATCGCTGTTATCGGCGATCTGATGCTGGACAGGTATCTCTTTGGCACGGTTTCGCGGTTTTCGCCGGAGGCTCCGGTTCCTATTCTGGATATTCATCGGGACCAGTGGCGGTTGGGCGGCGCAGCGAATGTTGCCAATAATATTCATACACTTTCCGGTACGGCAATTCTTGTTGGAGTCGTCGGAGATGATTCTAAAGGCACAAGGATCAGAAAAATGCTCGAAGAGATCGGGCTTTCTTCTGATGGGATCATCACCGACCCCGAAAGGCCTACGACGATCAAGACCAGAGTTATTGCCGGAAGCCAGCAGATGCTGCGGGTCGATCATGAACGCAAGCATTATTTATCTGAAGAGTCCGAAGAAAAAGTTTTTCATTTTATCGAGTCTCTCGAGGATCTCGATGCGATCATTTTTGAAGATTATAACAAGGGAGTTCTCTCGGCGAAATTGATTCGCCGGTTAATTAACTTAGCGACAAAACGCGGCATTGGAATTTTCGTCGATCCTAAGCATGATAATTTTTTCGAATATAAACATGCAACGGTCTTTAAACCAAACCGCAAGGAAATGGAAGATGCTTTAGGAATGCATTTCAACGGAGATGGCAAACTTCGAGAAGCAGGTTTCAAACTCCTGGATATGCTTCAGGCAGAAAATATTCTCTTAACTTTATCCGATAAAGGAATGCTTCTTTTCGAACGCGGCGAGAAAGAGCCATTTTCGATCCCGACAAGAGCCAGAGAAGTTGCCGATGTCTCCGGCGCCGGCGATACGGTTATCGCCACCTTAGCGGTTGCCAAAGCCTGCGGCGCCACAGTCCGCGAAGCAGCGATGATGGCAAATCGAGCCGCAGGATTAGTGATAGAAGAACTTGGTATTGTTCCGATCTATAAAGAGCAGCTCTTTAACGCATTGGTAGAAGATCTGGAAAACGCCTGAAATTACTTAGGTAAGTAATTCCAAAAATCCGTCTTATCCTGGGAAGTAATTCTATAGAGAACCAGATTCATCTCTCCGATCATTTCTGCCTGAGGTGGTTTTCCGATAAGTGATCCAAGCCTCGGATCAGTTATATACCAGATCGTATCATGAGCCAGAAAATCTTCCTTTGAAAGAGTACTCGTTTCACTTCCATGATAGTCTAATAAATTTGAATCTTTATCGATCTGGATAAAATGAAGATTAGAATCCAGGCATTGCAAACTTCTTGGATAGACCCACTCTGCGCCGGAATTATCAATAAAGACAAAAGCATTTTTCGGTCGATTGTTAAGAAGAGCAAGAGTAGTTGCTGTTATTTTGTCGATATTCCGAATATGAGTTAATGTTGGAGCAAAGAACGAAAAAGACCGGATCGCAGCTGTTTCAAATCTTTCTGAAGCGGATCGCCGAAGCTTTGGAAGAGTCGATTCAATGGAAGGAGTAATAAATGGGACGAATAAAAAAAGAGCATAATTTGCAAATACAATTCCTATCATTATCATTTTTCTATTTCTCAGCAGAGAAATACTCCGGGCAATAAGAATGAGGATCGGGACTATAACAAGAAGAATATATCCCTTTGCATAATGACCAAAGATAAAGAAAATCAACGGTACTATGAACCCGATCAGGAGCAAGTACTTCTGTCGAATTTGATCTTGACTTTTCCTTCTTGCGAAAATAAAAACGATTCCAATATTAACGCTCCACAAAAAATAACTTGCCAAAGCCGATATATTTTGATAGATCGTAGAATGATATTCACCGGCAGCATCGGTGATGGCTTTAATCAGAAAAGAAATCCCTCCATGAGAAAGATAAAATGGATAAGCCCACAGAAATACACCTGCTATAAAAAGTAAAATTGAAGAGATGATGGATCTATAATGAAGCAATTCTTTCCTATCCGAACGATAATAGAAAGCTGCTGCTATAGCAGGAGTAAGAAGAATGACTGAAGATAATCTAAACCCTAATGCAATTCCAATCCAAAAAAAGACAACTGGAAGGATCTTTGGTTTTAAGGAGATAACAAGATACAACGTAAACAATGAAAAAAAGACATCATAAATGTATGTCTCTGCGACAGCACTATAATAGATGACGACAGGATTAATTGCAAGGAGCAATGTGGTAATGATCGCGATTTGTTCTCCCCGAATTCTTCGGACAAAATAAAAGCAGCAAACGATACTGGCGAAAAGAAGAAAACAATTGAGTATAATGATCGCCGAATGAGGATCGACATGAAAAATTGAAACGATCTTTTGCCAGCTGCCTACGAAAAGAGGATAACCAGGGGGATGTGGACGATTTGCTTCAAGAGAAAATCCATATTTAATAGCAAGGAAGAAACTGCCGGGGTCAAATCCGCTGATAAATTGCTCATGAAAAATATTATAAACCAGAAATGAATAAACTGCAGATAAACCCCAAATGAGCTTTCCGGAAAAGATCTTCTTTTGAGGAGTTGCTTCCAATCTATTCTATTTCAAGAGAAATGTCCAAGCCTTTAACAGAATGGGTTAAAGCTCCAATAGAGATATAATCTACTCCAGTTTCTGCAATTGAGCGAACGTTAGAGAGATTCACACCGCCGGATGCTTCTGTCTCAAAAATACCGTCATTCATTTCAACGGCCGTATGTAAAGTAGAGATCTCAAAATTATCAAGAAGTACTCGTGTCACAATATTCTTTCCCTGATCCAAAATAATTTTTAATTGGTCAAGAGTTGTTACTTCGATCTCAACAGAAATAATCGGTTGATCCTGAAAATATTTTTTGATCTTTTCAATAACGGCTGAAATGTCTCCATTATTAGCGGCAATATGATTATCTTTTACGAGTATCATCTCTGCCAGAGAATACCGATGATTCTTTCCGCCTCCGGCACGAACACCATACCTGTCGAAGGGCCGAAGGAGCGGCGCTGTCTTCCTGGTATCGAGAATTTTTGCATTTGTGCCTTGAACTGCCTTTACATATTCATGAGTAAGTGTTGCAATTCCGGAAATTCTCTGCAGTAAATTGAGGGAGACCCTTTCGGCAGTTAGAAGAATATCCAAAGGAGCAGAGACATAAGCTACCTCGTCGCCGGGAAAAATTTTCTTCCCGTCGGAAATATTTTTTATGCTGTTGACAAAATGCTCACGCTGCGATTGCTTCGCAAAAATGGTAAAAACTTCAAGAGTGATATCTATCCCTGCTAGAATTCCACCTGCTTTTGCAAGAAAAGTAGCCCGCCCTGAAATATTTTTGTCGGTCGTAGCCGATGTTGTTACATCACTTCTACATGCATCTTCCTCAAAAGCCTGTAATATTAGATTTCTTTCACGCTCTTCCATAGATTGTTGCCATTGTTTCAACTATTCCTTCAAGTACTAGATATTCCTGAAATTCATCTGCAGAGATTCTTTTAATCATTTCAGCTGCTCCACCACCGGTTGCAAAAACCAAAACCTTTTTCTTCGTAAAAACTTCTTTCTTGAGCTTTTCTACAAGACCATCGATCATACTGACTGCCCCATTCATGATCCCTGATTGAATACTTTCTTCAGTCGTTTGACCAAGTACATGTTCAGGAAATTCGAGAACAACCTTCGGAAGTTGTGCGGTTTTTTCTGCAAGTGCTTCAGACGATATTCCTATTCCCGGAGCGATGACCCCACCTAAAAACTCGCCTGATTCATTGACACAATCAATTGTAATCGCCGTTCCAAGGCTAATAATGATGAGATTTTGGTTGAATTTTGTGTATGCTCCCAGCGCTGCTAATAACCTGTCTATTCCAACCTGTTCTGGAGTTTTGTATTTACTCGCAAGCGGAATTTCTGAATGCTTAATTACATGGATAATTGTACTGGAATGTGTTTTGCTTAAAATTTCTACAAAAGTTTTTGTTGCTGCTGGTACAACAGAAGCCACTCCGAACCGAACATTTTTCTCAATACCTGCAAGGTTAACGAGCAGATCGTCTTCAATGCTTTCATCTTTATTAAGAAGCTTTTGCGTCGGGAATTTAAAATAAAAATCTTTCTTGCGGTCTTTTTGAACCGAGCCGATCTTCGTAAAACTATTTCCGATATCTACGGCTATAAAGCTCATGAAAATTGTAACGAGCCACTTTGAAAAATCCGAACTTCCCCGTCAGGAGTTCTTATCATTAACTCTCCATCTGGAGTTATATCTTCATACTGCAATCCCTCGAACTTTGTACCGTCCGGTTCAAGGAGAGAAAAAGATGTATTTTTCATCCATTCTAACTCTTCCCGGAGCCTTTTAATTAAGCGCTCCGGCGTATAATATTCCAGTGAGAATTGAAGCATCGAGAGCACAAGGCTTCTGGTTCGTTCGACTGGGATTCTTGAACCGGTATAGAGTTTCATTGACGTGGCATTCAGGTTCTCCGGAAATTTATCCTGATTCACATTAAGTCCGATACCAATTACAATGCCTTTGAAAATTTCACCTGACCACACTGCATCTGCAACAATTCCCGATATCTTTTTGCCGTCGATCAATACATCATTCGGCCATTTCATTTGTACACGTTCGATGTCGAATTCTTCATATCGAGGGCTTCTGATAGCAAGCTGTGTCTGCAACGTTCTCTGAATGCTTAATGCCGTTAAGAATTGCATTTTATCCTGCAAGTGGTTTGGAATTTCCGTCAGAATAACACTCATTAAGAGGTTCGCTCCGAGTTCATCAAGCCAGACCCTATCGGCATATCTTCCGCGCCCTTCGGTCTGGTGCAAGGCGGCGATCACATCTCCGTTCTTTGCAGTACCATTCTGCAATTTTTCTTTTGCTAACTTCTGTGTCGAAGGAAGCTCCGTATAGGTTTCGATATTCCACATACTATAAAAATCTTCGCTTAAGCTTCAACAGTGCATTCATAACAGGTTCGGCAGTATAAAGTGTTACCATTGCAAGCAGTGCCCCGCCGATGAGATCGATTACATAATGATAACGCAGATACACTGTTGAAAAGATAAGTCCGCTTCCGAGAATCAGAATAACCCACCGCCACCGGGCATGGTATCTGAAACCCAAAATTATGCTGAGCAAGGCGATCTCCGTATGTCCGCTCGGAAAAACGTCTCTTGTGACGACTCGGGCTGCTTCGGCACTTGTCATATACGGATGAATATTTTCCGCAAGATTAATAAACCACCTGATCGGTTCAGTCAGAAAAACACCCGGTAGATCTTTTGAGATGGACCAAAAATCAAAGAGCGTAAAACGGGGGCCTATTCCAGGCAAAGAAAAATATCCTATATAAGAAACCAGCAGCCCATACACAATAATGAACCGAAGCATTTCGAGCTCGTCCCGATAATAATTTTCGGCATGTTCATTTTTTCTCCTGATATAAAATTCGACTGCAAGAATGATCGGAAGGAAATAATAAGAAAAATAACAGAGCTGGAGGATCTCGACAAATAGAGGAATGACCGGTATATGCTGGAAGAGCCAGACGGTTGGATCTGCTCCACCAAAAAGTGAACGATCGATCGAGATCAGGACATTGTCATAATCTCTTCCATGCATAGCAAATGAGAGTTTTTCAACCGTTTTGAAAACATAAACGACGGCAGCTATAATATAGAAGACGTGCAAGATGCGGATGCCTTTGGAATTTGTGCGCGAACGGATAAAATTGATGAGCAGGATGACAAGCAAAAGAACTACCGTATTGATAATAACTCCGGCAAAATCAATATCGTCGTGAAAAAAAAATGCAAGCACCAGCATCAGTCCGATAAAGGCAAAGGTTGCCAATTCAGTCGGTGAGATGACCCGAATAATGCCGCGAAAAAATGATTCGCTATTCTTTGTTCGCTCCAAAAAAGAGATGGATTTTGGCTGTAAAACAAAAATACGGGAATATCGTCGCAGGAAGGAAAATGTGAAAATAAGTAAACTTAATGTCATTTTGAGCGGAGCCTTCGAACGAAGTGAGAAGCGAAGCGAAGAATCCCTTCCACCGAAGGACACTGACCTTCGGGTTTAGGCATTCTTCTCTACACCTGTTGGATCTGCCTCACATGCTCCGTTCAGAATGGCACCTAAATCGAGTTGACAAGCAAAAAGAAATTGAAAAATTTCTGAACATCTAATTCCTCTGCCCTCATTGTGAGATATGGTACAATATCAGGATTTGAAACGGTCTTTTCGAGATCTTGCGGAGTTAGAAAATTTTTTAAGTTATTCCGCAGCATTTTTCTTCGCATGCCGAACATTGTTCTTACGAATTTCTGAAATGCTTTGGGTTCGAATCCTTGCGGCGCAGTAAGATCATTGCGGGAAAAATAATTTCTTTCAAAATTTATTTTTACAACAGCAGAATCAACCTTCGGAACCGGCTTAAAAGAGCCCGCCTTGACTTTGAAGAGAAATTCCACTTCGCCGAAAAAATTTGCGAGTACCGTTGGAATGCCGTATTCTTTGGTTCGGGGCTTTGCTGTAAGTCTTTCAGCAACTTCCAGCTGCATTAAGAGAAGTGCCTCCGAAATATATTCGCGGTCATCAATTAATTTAAATAAGATCGGGCTGGTAATATAGTAGGGAATATTCCCGACGACCTTGATCTTTCCGAATTCTTTATGGAGTTTTTCCAGATCAGCTTCTAAAAAATCTTCTTCCCGGATTTCGAATCTGTCATCATGAATTTCTTCACTTACTAATGCAACAGCCCTTGGATCGACTTCGAAAGCTATAAGTTTTTTTAGTGGAAATTTGAGTAGTTCAAGGGTCAAGAGTCCTGTACCCGGGCCTATTTCAATAACCACATCTCCATCATTGATCTTTGCCGCTTCGGCAATTCGAATGCGCGCCTTTTCATCGACAAGGAAATTTTGCCCGAGAGATTTTTTTGCTTGAAGCATTGCAGCCTTTAATGAATTGCGATTTGTAAAAGTTCGCTTTTTTTCACGATAACCTCTCCGCCTAAAACATTGTTCTTAAAAGCCGCGAAAATGGAAAAGTCTCGTTTCTCGCCGTATTTTTACAGTTTCTTGCATATTATTCTATAAGTTATGGCTCAGCAAAAGACCGCGCCGAAAGTTAAACAGCAGAAAACTCTTACCGAAATGCGCACTCCCTCACAGCGGGAAAGAAAATCTATGATCCCGGAAAAAGCCCGGACGCCTCTTTCGATCCTGCTGCTTTTTCTTTCATTGCTCATTTTCTTTAATGGCGTCCTCGGTAAAGATAAAGCGTTTAACGCAGGCGATAATGTCGCTTCCGAAAGCATCTTGCCATATTTAAATGCCGCTCAAGCTGCAGGGCAGAACGTCCCGCAATGGATCCCAAATATTTTCTGCGGCATGCCGAGCTTTGCCGCACTCATGTCAACAGGGTCACGAGTCTATGATGTGATCCATCAGATCTTCGATACAGTCCGCTCTATTCCTGTTGCACTCTTCGGCGGTAATGATGCCATGCTTCATATCTGGCATTATTTTATTTTTGGACTTGGGATGTATCTCCTCTTAAGAATTGGCAGAAGAACATCGCACATGGTTGCTCTCTTTGCAGCTTTTAGCGCAATGTTCTCCACTTGGATCATGACGTATGTAATGATCGGCCACAATACGAAAATCTTTGCCGTAATGTGCTTCCCGTACATTTTGCTCTGCCTGGAAAAACTTCGCGAGAAATTAACCTGGCAGCAAATGCTGCTCTGGGTTTCCGGCCTTGCGATCTCGTTGCATTTTCTTCTTGAGTCTTCGCATCCACAGATGGTCTTCTATCAGTTCTTGGCAATTCTTATTTATTTTCTTGTCTGGGGAATCTCCGATCTTATCGGAAGAAGAAATGTCGTTCCGGTTTTGCGAACAGGTGTTATTGTCGCAGTTTTAGTCGGCTTAGCATTTGCAATGTCAGCCGATAGATATTTAGCATCCCTCGGGTACGATCCATATTCAATCCGAGGCGCTTCGCCTCTTGTTGATAGAGCAACTATTACGGGAGAAACTACCAAAGCAAATTCTACGACCGGAGCGACAAAATCCGGCGGACTCGATTGGAATTATGCAACGGAATATTCTTTCTCGCCGCAGGAAATGATTACCTTCCTTGTGCCGGGGTGGTATGGTTTCGGAAAACTTCCATACGATGGCCCGGAAGTCCCGCCTGGTGCGAGAGTCCCGGGATATTGGGGACAAATGACTGTTACCGATGCGGCGAATTATACCGGCATTGTCGTATTCTTTTTAGCGCTTATTGCGATCTTCGCGCTGTGGAAACGAGACCGGCTCGTTCCGCCGCTAGCAATAATTAGTTTATTCGCATTGCTGCTTTCCTTCGGAGGAAATTGGTCCATCGTGTTTAAACCAATGTTCGAATATTTTCCGGCGATGAATAAATTTCGCGCGCCGATGATGGCCCTTGTGCTGATGCAAATGTGCTTTCCGATCCTTGCAGCACTTGCAGTCGATAGAATCATTCGCATCGTACGAGACACAGATGAGAAGCAATTGAAAGCGCGGCTCTTAAAAGTAACTACATTTTTAATGTATGCTGCGGGTGCATTTTTGGTTATTTCACTTGTCGGAAGAGGCGTCATCGAAGGAACACTTACGAGCGGCATTGCCAAGAGCGGAAAATATCCGGCGCAGCTTCCGTGGTTAAAAGATCTTGCGATCAAGACAGCTCTTAACGATGCGGCGATCTGCTCGCTCTTTGCGCTTATTGCACTTGTAGTTCTTTGGCTCTATCAGCGAGGTAAGGCAGGCATAACCGGTATCATTGCAGTCTCGGTTATTTTTATTGTCTCGGCGATCGATCTCTGGCGCGTTAGTTCGCGTCCGATGGAAGTCGTTACCAAATCCGAGTATGATCAGAATTTGAATACGCATGATTATGTCGAGTTCATGAAGCAGGATAAATCCCTCTTCCGAATGCTTGATCTTGGCGAGACCACTTCGAATCTTCCGGTTGCATGGGGCTTGCAGACAATTGCCGGATATAGTGCTGCGAAGATGCGTACTTATCAGGATGTCGTCGATGTCACAGGTAATGAGCAAGGCCAGGTGATCTTCAATCCGTTCATGTGGAGCCTGCTTAATACGAAATATATTATTGCTAATGGTGCAGTCGATAGCGTACAGGGAAGATTCGTGCCTGCTTATATTTCAAAAGAAAAAAAGCAGGGAAGAAACGGCAAGCCTGAACAAACTATTGTTTGGCAAAATACAGAGGTTCTTCCGCGAGCATTTTTTGTGAACCGGTTCGAAGTAAAACCAGCGCTGGAAATTCTCGGCAAGATGCGCGATGGCGGATTCAATCCGCGCGATGAAGTATTTTTCGAGAAAGATCCCGGAATCGGAAATCTTGGCTTGGCGCCTGTAAATGATTCGATTGAAACGGCAGTCATTACAAAATACGAGAATGAGTTCATCGAGATCAAGACCAAGACTGCTTCCGACCGGTTGCTCTTTATGTCGGAGACATGGTATCCTGACTGGAAAGCCGCAATCGATGAGAAAACGGAAATTCCGATCTATAAGGCGAACTATGCTTTCCGCGCAATAAAGATCCCAGCCGGTGAGCACACACTCACGCTTCGTTACACCGACCCCAAATACGACATGGGAAAAAATATTTCGCTTGCAACAAATATTCTTGCGCTCATAGGTTTAGGAGCAGGAATATTTTTTGAATGGAAAAAAAAGAAAGAGAAAACTGTCTAGTGGATTCTTCATGTCATTCTGAGCGAAGTCTTCGAACGAAGTGAGGAGCGCAGCGAAGAATCCCTTAAACCGAAGGCCACTGTCCTTTGGTATTGAAGATTCCTCAGTTTCTCTTTCGGCTTTGCCTCACTCGCTTCTTCGGAATGACAGCCATACATTGATTTGTTTATAATTTTATGATCTCACTCGACTACATCAAAGAACTTTACAATACTCCCTTTCTCCAGCTTGTATCGGAAGCCAGCGCCGTGCATAAGCGCTATCATAAATTTGCCGATATCCAGCTTTGTACGTTGCTCTCGGTGAAGACCGGAGGCTGCGAAGAGGATTGTGCATATTGTCCGCAGGCAGCGCGGTATGATACCGGAGTTGGTTCGCAGAAAATGCTTGATGTCGATTACGTTGTTGCCGCTGCTGCACAGGCAAAAGCTGCAGGCTCGACACGCTTTTGCATGGGAGCAGCGTGGCGCGAAGTTCATGAAGGTCAGGATTTCGAAAATGTTCTCGAGATGGTCCGCCAGGTAAATGATATGGGCTTGGAAGTTTGTACGACACTCGGCATGGTCAATGATTCGCAGGCGAAGCGCCTGAAAGAAGCGGGACTTTCAGCCTATAATCATAATCTCGATACATCGGAAAGTTATTACGGAAAGATCATCCATACGCGTGAATATCAGGATAGGCTCGATACACTTGCAAATGTTCGCGAAGCAGGAATATCGGTTTGCTGCGGCGGAATTTTAGGAATGGGCGAAACAGAAGAAGATAGAATTCATTTCCTTCATACGCTTGCGAACTTCGATCCTCAGCCGGAATCTGTTCCGATCAATGCCCTCGTACCGGTCGAAGGCACGCCGCTCGCCGAAATGCCGCCGCTGGATCCATTCGATTTCATCCGCGTCATCGCCTGTGCAAGGATACTAATGCCTCGCTCCCGAGTGCGGCTTTCTGCCGGAAGACTTTCCCTTTCCGAAGAAGCGCAAGCCCTTGCATTCCTTGCCGGAGCAAATTCCATCTTCACCGGAGATCAGCTTCTCACAACTCCTAACCCCGGCTTCGATACAGATTCCACACTTTTGAAAAAATTAGGAGTCGAGAAAAAAGCCCCGTTCTCAGTTGAATTGTCGATGACTGAATAGGGATGATTTTATGCCTTGGTCGGGATTTGGAAAAATGGAAAAGATTGTGTAAGTTTGCAAAATGAAACAGGTAATAAAATTTGGGATAATACTTGATATCCTTTGTAGAACTCTATGCGTGAATGCTCAAACATCATATGTCGTCACTGCCTCTCTCCATATTCCAATTAAAATTTACCATGACACAGGACGTTTATATAGTGGTGGCATAGTCAAAGATACTTCTCTAACAAAAAATTATTCTAATGTCTTAGCCGACAAGGGATCTACTTCAGAGTTAATAAATTTTGGCTCTGACAGTTGGCAGGGCTCAGTTCATACAAATGAAAATTTCAATATTTCAATAGATTCCAACGATAAAAAATTGAATTTACTATATACCTATAGCCAAAGCTATTCTTTTAGACAGGATCGCATTTGGGACCAAATATATGTAGATTTAAGATCAATTCCTTATCGGCAAATTGATAAAAATAAAATTGAAATTTCTGCTCAAAATTTTTACAATTATATCGACAGCATAGCATATTATTTCTATCAATATTTTGAAGGATTCAATTATTATGGCGGCGATTTATTTGATACACTGATTAGTGTAACTTCCGATTCAGTCCCCATGATTTTCTCACTTACAATTTCACCGGTTTTATCAGTTCCTGTTTCTAATAATAATTTAAAATTTAATATATTATCTTCCCCGCAAAATATTTTTATTTACTTTCCATTTTCAAATCATTATGAAATTTTACATATTTACGATCTTCTCGGCCGCGAAATCTCTCGCATCGAAATTCCTCCCGGCGCAACTCAATATACATTTAATACTTCTGGTTTCCCAGCAGGTCATTACTTCGCCCGCCTCGGAAATATGACGGGACATTTTGTTGTGTACTAATGAAATCACGATTGATATTTAATAGTTTCATTATTGTCTTGCTTTGTGCGATAAGGATAAGCGCGCAGCCGAATATTCGTCTTATAAAGGTCAACACACAGTTTCCAGTGAAGTTAACCACTCATTTGTATGGTTCATACAAAGATACAAGTTATACTCCTCAAGACAGTATCATTAGGTTAAGCCCTGCTTTCGATACTGCAATGACTCAAATCACGGTGCACCAACTGGATGATACCATTTTTTTCAGATTAAATGAGCCAATGCCAAACTGGGCTGAGGTTAATATTATTTTAGATTCTGATGGTCAGACATTAAAGTATTTGTATCTAAATCAAAACTATATGCATATAGACCAGATTGATCCATTTCCAAGTTCGAACACATACAGCGTTTCTTCAACAATAGTTTTTATTAATTTACCTTACACAATTACTAATGATAGTATTCTACAAGTAAAAAGTACAGGATTGGCATGCAAGCAAAAAATATCGATGGTTCATTATAGTGATAAATATGAAGAGTATCATTATGATCCGCGGGTTCCTACAGATAAGATAAAAGAGACGTATTCGAATACTTTATATGATGACACAATAGCTTATAGTCTTAATGCAACATTTATAGTTCACCTTCTACGAAAAAATTCAGTTTATCCGATTCCAAGTAAAAACACTCCACTCCATCTCTTGCAATTAATTAATAATAAAATTATTCTACAGTTTTTTGCTTGTGGAAATTGCCAACCATTCACAATATACGACCTCCTCGGCCGCGAAATCTCTCGCATCGTAATCCCTGCCGGCACAACTCAATACACTTTGGATACATCTGGTTTCCCCAGTGGCCATTACTTCGCTCGGCTTGGAAATATGACGGGGCATTTTGTTGTGTATTGAAACCCGACATGGGTTAAAACCCATGTCTATGCTTCAAACGTCCTCCGGACGAAGGAGCGTCCGCTTCAGGGGACAGCATGATGTGTAGCCCTTGGTTTTAACCATGGGCGAGAGTTCAAGTCATAAACCCCTCGCGGATTACATTTGTTAGCTTCCGCGCACATGTCACACCTTATAGAAGAACGTCTCGAACGGGAGCTTGCAACACTGCAACAAAAGCAGCGCAAACGCGATCTGAAAATTTCCGAGTGCATCGATTTTACCTCGAACGATTATCTCGGCATGACGAAAAATCTTGCCGTTCGCGAGCGGGCGATCAAGGATCTACAATCCGGAATGCCGCTTGGCTCAGGAGGCTCACGGCTTCTTCGCGGGAATCACATCTGGCACGAACATGCCGAAAAAGATTTTGCAAATTTCGAAGATACTGAAAGCGCATTATTTTTTTCCTCCGGCTATGCCGCAAATATGGCAGTCCTCACTGCCATTCCGACTCGGCGAGATCTTATCCTCTATGATACCGAAGTTCATGCGAGTATCAAAGAAGGAATTCACGCAAGCCTCGCCGCAAAAAAAACATTCGAGCATAATTCGGTTGAATCGTTAAGAAAATCCGCTCACTCAGTACTCAGTACTCAGTACTCGTCACTTTTCGTCGTTGTCGAAAGTCTCTACTCCATGGATGGCGATGAAGCACCTCTGGAAGAGATGGCAGCGGTCTGTGAAGAGAACGGCTGGGCACTTATCGTTGATGAAGCGCATGCAACGGGACTCTTCGGCAAGCATGGCCGCGGACTTATCGATGATAATAATGTCCGTGAGAAAATTTTACTGAGTATTCATCCTTGCGGAAAAGCTTTAGGAGCAGCAGGCGCATTTGTATGCTCTTCGCATACGATAAAATCGTATCTCATCAATAAAGCGCGGACAATGATCTTCACGACTGCTCTTCCGCCGATCGTGCCGGCAACAATAAGCGAAGTGTTGCGCGAAATCAAACGAAATCCATCGCTCATTACACAAGTCCGTCATAATGCGAATTATGTTCGCAGCAAATTGCAGACAAATCTGAAGAAATGGAACGTCCCGGATGGAAGATCGCCGATCATTCCACTGATAGTCGGTGAAGATGCCGTCGCAGTAGCAGTCGGCGAAGAAATGCAAAAGCGCGGAGCAGATATTCGCCCCATCCGACCGCCGACAGTTGCCGAAGGTACTGCGCGCTTTCGTATAACAGTGAATGCACTTCATGAGAAAGAAGATCTCGAACTGCTTTGCGATGGGCTTATTGAAATAGAGCAAAAATATTTATGAGCAGGTCACTTACGATAGTCGGAACAGATACGAATGTCGGCAAGACGGTTCTTTCGGCGTTGCTTATGTCGGCTCATGAGGATCTTTCGTATTGGAAGCCCATTCAATCGGGTTTAGAAGAGGAAACCGATTCCGAAGTTGTAAAAAGAATATCTGAATGTTCCGATGAACGGATTCTTCCGGAAGTGTATCGATTAAAAAAGCCGCTATCTCCCCATCTTTCTGCAAGGCTCGATGGAGTTCATATCGACATCTCTAAACTACAAAAACCAAGAGAAGATAATATTATTATCGAAGCTGCAGGAGGAGTTCTTGTTCCCATCAATGAGGATACACTGCAGATCGAACTCATAAAAATGTGGGGGCTTCCTGTTTTAATAGCTTCTCGTTCATCACTCGGCACGATCAATCATTCGCTTTTAACGATCGAAGCATTAAGAAAAAGAGAAATCGAAATTGCAGGCGTGGTTATGATCGGTGATATGAATGAAGAAAATGAGAAGGCAGTTGAAAAATATGGAAAAGTAAAAATTATTGGAAAAATCCCTTTTATAAAAGATTTAAATAGGAATAATTTGAAACAAATTTTCTCACAATGGTAGCCGCAGGCTTTAGCCTGCGAGGCGCGTTTAGCATTGAGATACTCTCGCAGGCTAAAGCCTGCGGCTACCTTCAGTTTTGTAATGAATAATTGGCTATCATACGATAAAGACCACATCTGGCATCCTTATACGCAGATGCAGCTTCTTCCGGAAGCTGTCGCCGTCGAGCGTGGCGAAGGTTCGTATCTCTATCTTTCTGACGGCAGAAAAATTTTCGATGGTATTTCTTCCTGGTGGGTGACACTTCACGGACATTCGCATCCAATCATCGCAAAAGCTATTGCCGAGCAAGCCTCAAAATTAGAGCAAGTGATCTTTGCAGGATTCACGCATGAACCTGCATCCATTCTTTCAAAAAAAATTATCGAACGCGCACCGAAAGGACTTGAAAAAGTTTTTTTCAGCGACAACGGTTCGACTGCCGTCGAAGCGGCGATGAAGATGTGCGTACAATACTGGCAGCATCATGGCCAAAAGCGAACGACATTTCTTGTGCTCGAACATTCCTATCACGGCGATACCTTTGGTGCGATGTCGGCAAGTGCGAGAGGAACATTCACCGATCCTTTCTCTTCGATGCTCTTCGATGTCATTCATTTGCCTTTTCCGGAGCCGAATGCCGAAGCAGAGGAAAAATTTCTTGCTGAACTTCGGCGTCAATCAAAGGGGAATAAAAATATTGCCGGATTTATCTACGAGCCTTTGCTCCTGGGCGCAGGTGGTATGAAGATCTGGAGAAAAGAAGTGCTTCTGGAGGCGATCACGATCGCAAAAGAAAATGATATTCTCTGCATAGCCGATGAAGTGCTGACAGGTTTTGGCAGAACGGGGACTTTCTTTGCATCGGATTCCGTAACTGTTTCTCCTGACATTATGACTCTTTCGAAAGGCATAACCGGCGGCTTCTTGCCCTTGGGAGTTACACTCGCATCGAGAAACATCTATGATGCTTTCTTAAGTGACGACAGGTCGAAAACTTTTTTTCATGGGCATAGCTATACCGGAAATCCGGTAAGCTGCGCTGCTTCCGTTGCTTCGCTTTCTATTTTTGAGAATGAGCCGGTAGTGCAGAGAATTCAGGCGATCAATTCCGCACATCAGGAATTCATGCCGCCTCTTGCCGAAAAGCTTGGATATAATTACCGCATCTTAGGCACAATGGCTGCCATGGAGCCGAAAAACCCGGAGGGATATTTAAGCAATAAATCCCTTTCGTTAGGAAAGGAATGCTTAGTGAATGGATTGTTGGTCCGCCCGCTCGGAGATACGATCTATTTCTTGCCTCCTTATTCCTCGACGAGAGGGGATCTTGATCTTGGTTACGGTCTTCTTCGCGAAATGCTATAAAATCCGAAAACGAGAGTATATTTGTACCCTGTTTTAAAACTTGAGGTATTTATGAAGCACAACTTATTCTTTACATTTTTTTTCTTTCTTTTCTTAATTTCTCCCTTACAAGGGATAGCACAGTGGGTTAATTTATCGACTAATCAGAGTCGTACCAGCTCCAATCATCAGTTTGATTTTGGATTATCAAATCCAATGGGAAAATTTCAATCTGAAGGATTGCAAGACTCCGCGATATCATATTTTAATAGTTCATTACCTACCGTCAACTGGCTTTCCGGCGGCAACTATGGGGTGGTTATTCCTATATTTGGGGAAAGAATTACACTTTCTCAAGCAAATGGATTTGTTGATTCCGTAACGATAATGATCGATAGTGCAATAGCAGATACGATATTCATCGCTTACTCCCGGTGACCACTGCACCCAACGGATTTTTAGTGACTGATATTTTTTCGGGGGTTCGATATGCTGCATAGTTTGCATTAGGACCGGTTCATGTACCGACCGTAGTAACGGTTCCATTCAATCATGTGGCAGTTCCACAAGACTTTGTTGTTGCGATCCAATCGAATATTGACTATTCACAAAATCGCTATAAGGGAGTTTGGATACGGGGTGATGTCGAACCGACTCGAATTCGTACCGCAGAAAATACTCGCTCTGAGTTCGTTTATGTTTTAAACTCAGGTCAGGCGGTAAGCACCTATCTTGATTCGAATATTACTCCGGCAGGTTTTACAGAACCGGTATATTCGAATTTATATGTAACGGCCTACATATCCTATTCTACTGCGGCTGTTGCAATGAACAATCAGTCAAACACAGTGCATATTTTCCCGAATCCGACATCTTCAACATTAAATTTTCAGTGTCAAAATGAAAGCGCAAACTTTAAGTTGTTTGATCTTCTCGGAAGAGAGATATTGAACGGGAAAATCGACAAAGAGAAAACGATCGATTTAAGAAATTTCCCGACAGGAAACTATAAGCTGATTTTTTATGAATCAACCGGAATAGTTACATCATCTCTGATTATTCAGCACTAATCACCGATCCTGAACTAACGTAAGCGTCCTCTCCATCTGTGCCAGGTGCTGTAAGTCATGCTCGGCGATGATATCCATGATGCGGTAAACATCCATTTCGCCGTAGCGGGAATGAATTCCTTTGCGGGAAAGATCGGCATCGGAAAGGGATTTGATAAGCTCTACAGTATCTTCACGAGACTTTTGCCACTCCATGATACCTTCGAAATGGTCTCGCTCATTATAATGATGAGTTACCGCCAGCGCATTAGGATCGATCTGTTGAAAGTGAGGCGCTTCTTCGTTCAGGAGTTGATGAAGGCGGCGTTGCCACAATTCTTCGACTTCGAGTAAATGATAAACGATCTCGGTTGCACTGAAAGCTTTTTCATTCGGCTTTTCTGCTTGCAGCTCGGTTGGGTATTCTTCGGCGAAATCCTTCGCTAATGAAAATGTACGATTAAGTATGGAAAGTTTTTCAGGATATTGCATAATTATTCTTCCTCAGATTGTCTTAATTTTTCAAGTACGGAAAAATCTTCTAATGTTGTCGTGTCCCCTTTAACGTTGCCTGTCGAAGCGAGTTCACGAAGAAGCCTTCTCATGATCTTTCCGCTTCTGGTTTTGGGAAGTGCATCAGTAAAATGGATATCATCGGGTTTTGCAAAGGAGCCTATTTCCTTAGCGACATGCTCGCGCAGAAGATTCTTGACGTCTTCGTCGCCTGTCGATCCTGCTTTAAGCGTGACGAATGCAACGAGCGCCGAGCCTTTGATCTCATCCGGTCTTCCGACTACTGCCGCTTCGGCAACAGTATCATATGCAACTAAAGCGCTCTCGACTTCCATCGTTCCGATTCGGTGGCCGCTCACATTAATGACGTCATCGACTCTTCCCATAATCCAGAAATATCCATCTTTATCCTGACGCGAGCCATCACCGGTAAAATAAATGCCTGGAAAATCGGAGAAATATTGCTTCTTAAATCTTTCCGGATCTTTATAAATACCGCGAAGCATCCACGGCCAGGGTTTTCTGAGGATCAGAAATCCTCCTTCGTTCGGCTTCACTTTTTTGCCTTCTTTATTTACGACTTCAGGAGCAATGCCGAAAAACGGTTTCGTTGCCGAACCGGGCTTTGTTGCAATGGCTCCGGGAATCGGAGCGATCATAATGGCTCCGGTTTCGGTCTGCCACCATGTGTCGGTGATGGGGCATCTATCGCCGCCGATCATTTTCTGGTACCACATCCATGCTTCAGGATTGATCGGTTCGCCGACTGTTCCAAGCAATCTCAGAGAGGAAAGATCGTGCCTCTTCGGAAATTCATCGCCGGCGCGAATGAATGCGCGGATCGCCGTAGGTGCTGTGTAGAAAATACTGACTTGACGACGTTCGATGATATCCCAGAACCTTCCGAAGTCCGGAAAGTTCGGAGCGCCTTCATACATCATGATCGTTGCACCGTTCGATAGCGGTCCGTAGATAACGTACGAATGTCCCGTCACCCAACCGACATCTGCCGTACACCAGAAAATATCTTCATCGCGAATATCGAAAATATATTTCGTTGTCAGATAAGCTCCGAGCAAATATCCGCCCGTCGTATGCACGATTCCTTTTGGTTTGCCCGTCGTGCCCGAAGTATAGAGAATGTAAAGAGGATGTTCGCTATCAAGAGCGACGGCTTCATGCTTCGCGCTTGCTCCATTCATCAATTCCTGCCACCAAAAGTCGCGGCCCTGCCACATTTCTACTTCCGTACCGGTTCGCTTGAGCACTACAACTTTCTCGACAGTCGGGCATCCGCTTACGCCTTCGGTGCCTTGCGCCCGTAGTGCATTATCGACGTTTTTTTTCAGTTCGATGACCGAACCTCTCCGGAAAGTACCATCGGCAGTGATGATGACCTTTGCTTCTGCATCGTTGACTCTATCGCGAATTGCCTCCGAAGAAAATCCGCCGAAGATCACCGAATGCGTTGCACCTATACGGGCACAGGCAAGGACCGCGATCACCAGTTCAGGAGTCATTCCCATGTAGATCGCAATTCGGTCGCCGGTATTTACGCCGAGCGACGTGAGCATATTCGCTGCTTTGCAAACTTCGCGGTGAAGCTGCTGGTAGGTGAGAGTTCTTTCATCACCGAACTCACCTTCAAAAATAATTGCAGCCTTATTGCGCCGGGCAGAATCCAAATGCCGGTCGAGGCAATTATAACTTGCATTGATCTTCCCGCCGATGAACCACTTGGCAAAAGGTGCTTTCCATTCTAAAACCTTTCTCCATTTTTTGAACCAATGAAGTTCTTCTGCCTGCTTTGCGAAAAATTTTTCCGGAGAGGCAATACTTGCTTTATATAATTTTTCATATTGCGCAAGAGAGGAGATCTTGGCCTTCGCACTGAAAGCTTTCGAAGGTTTAAAAAGTCTTTTTTCCGAAAGGAGAGATTCAATATCGATCGATGATTTTTTTGCCGGCATAAGAGTGTATTAAGTGATGCAAAAATACGGAACCAATATCATCCGGCTTTCACTTTCTTGTATCTTAATTATCGTCACTTCGATCATGAAAAAAATCATCTTCCCCATATTTCTTGCGGCTGCTATTTCCAGCTGTGGGTCGATCTATAGCCCGACACTGAATCTTCCACATGAACCTCTTGCAAAGAATCAAGGCTTGCTTACCGGAACGCTGAGCGTACTTCCACAGCAGGGAAGCTTAGGCACTTTAGGCCTTGCCGGATGCGGCGAGGGCCAAATTGCCTATGGGTTTTCGGACAGATTTTCGATAGTCGGGAAAGCATGGAGCCAGGCTTCGGAGTTATACAATATGAGCTATAACGGCGGCACGACCCTATCCGGCGTTTACCGGATCAGTAGTGATGAGGCTTCTATTCCTCTTGCAGTGATAGCTTCGACAACAATGCTTATCGAGGGGCGTGAAATTAAGGCAAATGGCGGATCAGCTTATCTAAGTGCATGGCTGCCGGAATTTGGAATATTTCGTCCATATCTTGCGACAGGAGCCGGGATAATGGCAGTGAATTTCAAGTCAAACGATTGGGGTTATGGAGGGCTTCTGAATGCAGGAATATCTACAAAGCTTTCCAAACACCTTTTTGCAAATTTTGAGGTTTTCGGCGGAGTCGAACGTTATATTTATTATCACCAGATTCAAAGTTTCTTAGCTCCATCTCTAAGTATTTCATGGAAATTTGAGAACAATTGAAAAATATGGGCTCCCATTGAAACTTTATACTGGAATGACTGTTATATAATGCGTTACGTCCTTGGTCCTTTCGTAATAATGTTCATAATGATCAAGGGAAAAGGCGTGTCACTTCGGTGGCACGCTTTTATTTTTAAACAGTTAACTTTTTTGACGTTAAAAAAAGTAAGCCTCTAGTAAGGAATTTTTCTCTCCTCGGTTTTCGCCCCCTTTTCCGTTGCTTAAAACGCAATTTCCCATGGCATAAAAATTGAGTATTACCCCTCTAAAAAACACACGTTTCCACCCGTATAGGATTACACCTCCACCTGCAATCTTCCTTTCACATTCATATACGGAGGAATATGAAATCTTCCTTACACAGTATTCCCAAAATATCCACTCTATGTATTTTCCTGGTTCTTTCGACAATATCGGTGAAGGTAAAAGCCTTTTCTGGATTTTCAGTATCTCCTGGAAATCTTGATTTCGGGACAGTGATAATAGGAGCCTCTTCAAACTCCGAATGTATCACTTTTACAAATACCGGAAATGTCACATTGTTCTTTTCAAACATTCAGATAATCGATGGTAATGGCCAATTCGCTTTTACTTCATCAAAACCAAACACTATTCCTGTCGGTGGTTCTGCAAATGTTTGCTTAGACTTCACTCCTTCCGGGAGTGGGTCACAAAGTACCGTACTTCACGTCGATGTGATTGGTTGGTTTTATTTCAGATCAATGAATATTCCGATCTCAGGAAGAGGAGGAATACCGCAGGCCAGTGTATTTGCAAGTCCGGAAATGATCAACTTCGGAAATGTTGAAGTAGGCTCGCAATCAGATCCCCAATGCATTACACTTTCAAACACCGGTGGACTTCCTGTTATGATAGTTAACTCGGAAATTCTGTATAATTCATTCGAGGATATTTCTTTTACTTCGGAGTTCTCAACTGTTATTCCTATTCAGGGAAGTACGAATATTTGTCTTAAATTCGCACCACAATCGACCGGAATTCACGGAGGCTATTTGCATCTGGAATGTACGGCGGATTATGGTGCTCTCGATACCGACATTTACATTCCGGTTTACGGAACGGGAGTGGCACCATTTATTGAGCTCGCGCCAGTAACGGTTCCAAATACACCGACAATGCTTTTTGTCGGGACTACATTGAAAGTTGGAGCGAATTCCGAACAATGTATGCAAATACGAAATACCGGGACCAGTCCGCTTATTATTAATGGTGATAATACAGTTATAGCAAATGATCTTTTACAGGAATTCTCGATCACTCAATTACCCACTAATGCCATTCAGCCGGGTGATGTAGGATTGATATGTATCAAATATTCCTGTAAGCAAGAGGCAAGGAGCAATGCTGTGCTTGAAATACGCAGTAATGCCATTAATGGGGATAAGATGGTCGGCTTTGCAGGCCGGGGTATCATCCCAAGAATAGTTGTCGTGCCAAATAGTATCACCATTGACTCGTTGGAATTAGGAAGCAGGGTATGTCAATATCTACAGATCTCTAATCCCGGCTCAGACACTCTATGGTATCGAAATTATTTTTCATCGAATGATGGCGATTTCTCAATGCAGTCCGATCAAACGGCAAGATATTTTCTTGCTCCGGGTGCTTCAACCTATTTGACAGTCTGCTTTGCTCCGATCCAGGAAGGAAGCCGACAGGCAAGAGTAACATTCACCACGAATATTCCTACGACATTTGAGCAAATGCCAAAAGACACAGGAATGTTAAATGTAACATTGACTGGGACAGGTATTGCAAGATCGATCGTCTATGTCATGCGTTCGTATCAACTTTCCGATACGATCGAAGTCGGTCAGGAGCAGTGCGAGCATGCACAGATCGTAAATTTAGGCGCAACCCCTGCAACGATCACAGCTGCCGAATTAGGTCCGAATGATGGAATGGATATCCGCTACGAGGGCTTGCAATTCCCGTTAACGATCGCTCCCAGATCGAAGGTAGAATTTACCGTTTGTGTTTCTCCGAATCAACGTGGAAATGATGAAGCAAGAATTCGCTTTTTCGGCGAGGGAAAACAAACTGGCCAATCCTTCAGTGTATATGGTGGCGTTTATTGCGGAGATCCGGAGCCATTGTCATTCTTCGAAAACATGAAGGTCATAAAGAACGGATACTTCTCTCAGAAGTTGACAGTAACAAATTGCGGAGATTTCCCGCAGGTATATTCAGCAACTGTTTCCGGCGATGGATATCAAATTGGAAATTTCCAATGCATCGTTTCTGCTCCGATCTGGCCCGGCGAACGAGCGGAATACGATGTCCAATTTCATCCGACCACAATGGGAATCAAGCCTGGGAATATTCTTATTCAGGGATATAATATGCCTGATATAACTATTCCGCTTTCCGGCGAAGGTGCTTGTTCTGTTCCGGAAGTAGGTTCATTCGAGATCCCTGCAACAGCAATCGGCTCAGCAAGTACATTTTATGTCATTGTTTCTAATAATGGCAATTATGACTGGAATCCCGGAACCCCGTTTATTTCTCCGAGCGGAGCATTTAGCGTGGTATCATCTCCTTCGGTTATTGCAGCCAATCAAAGTGGAGTGTACACACTGAAATTTGAACCGGCAGCATACGGCCTAACCTCCGCCTTAATGACATTCCCTGAAGCCGGTCCGTGTCAGGAGTCTGATATCGGAATAAATCTAACAGGGAATGCGGTCATGAGTCAGGTGAAAGAAATTTCAGCAGAAGGATTCTCACTCGAACAGAATTATCCAAACCCCGCTTCTGATGTTTCAATGTTCGGCTTTACAATTCCGAAAACATTGGCGGTGAGGATCGACCTGATCGATATGAAAGGTAATTTAGTCAAGCAGATCGTTGATGCTAAATTCAATCAGGGGTATCATTCCGTTTCGTTTAGTACACGCGATTTGGCAAGTGGAACATATCTCTATAAACTCGAAAGTGCGAACGTCAGCCTGACGCGAGCATTGATAATTCAAAAGTAAAATATAAGTAAAGAGACAAAATAGGAGCACTCGAAAGAGTGCTCCTATTTTTTAAAGCAATAAAACCTATACGGATCCTGACTCTGAAGAAGAGCTTGGAGGCGGGGCAGAAGCCTCATTCTTCAACTGTGTCGCTCCGACAATACAGCCGATAAATGCGACAGCTGTTAAATAAAATCCCCATTTGATCTGGATCATATCGTCCATCATTTTTTCCATTCCGGTGGTCATAGCTTTCATAGAGCTATCGAGGCTTGAATTCTCATCGTCCTGCTTTGTCTGTTCGGTCTTAGCAGTTTTATCTTTATCTCCTTTGGAGCTTTTCTTGACATCGATATATTTAATACCCATGACTGCGAGAGCAAGGAGCGAGGCCACTATAGTCGGAATCATTGCTGAGCGGAGCGAATTTTTATTTTTCATCATGAAGTATAGCCCCAGAATGATCAGGCCGGCAAGCGGTACGATCCAGAGGATCGGAGTTGCCGATGATTCACCGGCAGTTTCCATTCCTGTACTCATTCCTTTAGCAAGATCGAAGCCGCTCATGGTCATTAAACCGCAGCTCATCCAGGGTGCAAAGAAACAGACAATGGCAATGACTGCCGCAATAGGTGTAAGGTTTTTCATAGAGAGTGTGAGTTAGTGAATGGGCAAATATACGGAGTTATTTCCCGTACCTGTCGATTATAGTTTCGACAACTCCGGTCGTTGATCTGCCTTCAAGAAATGGAATCGTAAGGACTTTTCCGCCATGCTCTTCTACAATTTCCCGGCCGACAACTTTATCGATCGCCCAGTCGGCACCTTTGACAAGAATATCCGGAACAAGAAATTCGATCAGGGAAAGAGGAGTGTCATCATCGAAGATCGCAACACAATCGGTAGATTTCAGAGCGGCTAAAATATTTGCTCTGTCTATCTCTTTTTGAAGAGGGCGTTTATCGCCTTTCAACCTTTTAACTGACGCATCGGAATTACATCCGATAATAAGGGCATCGCCAAGGTTGCGTGCTTCTTTTAAATAAGAAACATGCCCATGATGCAAAATATCGAAGACACCATTGGTAAAGACAAGTTTTTTTTTCTCATCCCGAAGGGTCTTACGCCACGCAAGCAGTTGTGACCTTTCGTGCTCGTTACGGAAAGAAAAGATAGGTGCGAATATGATCTGCGGCATTTTGAAACGAATTGGACACTATAACGGTAATTATAAAGGAATGAATCGCTCACCAAAAATATCGGATACTGAACTTCTCGGATCAACTGAATCCGAGATTCGCTCTGCACTAGCAACGAAAATCGAAGGCCTCCCGAACTATCGCGCAAAGCAGATATTCCAGTGGATCTATAAACACCGTGCAAAGGATTTTTCCGGAATGCGGCAGCTTCCTGAAAAGTTACGGCAAGAATTGAGTGATCATTTTACGATCGGTTCTTTAAAATTAGTAACGAAATCTGAGAGCGCCGATGGCACGATAAAATTTCTCTTTGAACTTCAGGATGGATTTCAGATCGAATCGGTCCTGATCCCCAGTGAAATGCGCGATGCAAAGGGCGAAGCACGGAGAAAGACCTTATGTCTTTCGACTCAAGTCGGTTGCCCTCTTGATTGTAAGTTTTGTGCGACTGCCACAATGAAGTTAAAACGCAATCTTACTTCCGGCGAGATCATCCAGCAATATTTTGAAGTCGAAAGGATCACCGGAGAGCGAATTACCAATATTGTTTACATGGGAATGGGCGAGCCGATGCTCAATTACGATAATGTTGTTCGTTCGCTTCGTATCCTCACCGATGCTGAACTTGAAATAATCGGTGCAAAAAGAATAACGGTCTCGACGAGCGGTCTGCCAGATGAGATCAGAAAATTTGCTCATGAAAAGCTCGGTGTGAAATTGGCGCTTAGTCTCCATGCCACGACCGATGATCTTCGTTCGAAGCTCATGCCGATCAACCGGGCTCATCCGATCAAAGAATTACTTTTGGCTATGGATGAATATTACCATGAAACAGGAATTCCCGTGACGTATGAATATATTTTATTTGAAGGCCTGAATGATTCAGAGATCGATGCGAAACGACTTGCCAAAATAGCAAGAAGGATGCCAAGTAAAGTAAACGTCATTCCATTTCATAAGATCGATTTTACTAATCCTCAGGGAGTTTCGGCTGAACTTCATCCGACAACGGATTCAAATTTAACCAGATTCAATGCGATCCTCAAATCGGAAGGAGTACAAGTTATGGTACGTTCAAGTTCAGGCGAAGACATTGAAGCGGCCTGCGGACAGCTTGCTCTTAGCCAAATTCCTCATCCAGTTGCGATAGCGATCTGATGTTCTTGCCAAATACTAACGCCGAAGTCTCACAGTTTCTTCGAAGCCGAAGCAAATCGCCGCTGCATATTTCCGGAAATAAAAACGAAAGCAATAATGTGGAAATGCTTTCTCTTTCAAATCTGAATTCTGTTCTTCTTTATGAACCGGAAGAAATGATCATTTCCGTCCAGAGTGGAATTTCTCTGGAATCGCTAGAAAGAGTACTTAACGAAAAAGGGCAGTGGATACCTGCTTTAGTAGCAAATGAATCGAATGAAAAAACTTTAGGTGCTGCTGTTGCGATGGATCATTACCACCCGCGTGCTAAAACTTTTGGAATGCTGCGAACAACAATTTTGGGCGGGACATTTTGTACGACAAAGGGCGAAATATTTAAGAGTGGCTCGCGAGTTGTAAAATCTGTTGCCGGCTATGATATTCATCGCGCCTTTTGCGGCTCGAAAGGATTATTCGGAGTTATTCTTAGTCTCACATTGAAAGTCCAGCCAAAGCCTGAGATGTTCTTTCATTTTCTTGCTGATCTAAAAGATAAAGATAGATTATTAAGATTTCAGCCTGCATGCCTTGAAATTATGGATGGAAAATTCTTCGTTGAACTTGCAGGATACACTGAGGATATCGAAGACGATATTCGTAATCTCCGGCGAGATATTTCATTCGAAGCAATCTCCGATAGCAAATGGAATGAATTCATACGGAAGCTGTCGTCACAAAAAGTAGATAGCTCTCTTGAGCATGAAACGAGTAATTTATTGAATGAAGTAAGGAAAGTTTTCGATCCGGAGGGAGTCTTGTTATGACCAACCCGCTCCAAATCGAAACCTTCACAGATCGTTCGAAGAAATTGCAGGCTTGTATTCATTGCGGCCTTTGCCTTGAGCATTGCCCAACCTATTTGGTAACAGGCGAGGAAATGTCCAGTCCTCGGGGGCGCATTTATTTGATGAAGGCGCTTGAAGAGGGAAGAATCGAGCCTGATGATGGCACGTTTATTAAGCATGAAGATTCTTGCGTTGTCTGCCGTTCATGCGAAACCGCTTGTCCATCCGGCGTTCAATTCGGAATATTGATGGAGCAGACTCGGGAGATCATTACGGATCACTCAAAACCGAATCCCCTAAAAACATTTGTTTATACAAAACTACTTGGTTCACCTAAGCTGGTTCGGTTGCTTCAATACCCTTTAAGCATTCTCTCGAAAGGGAGAATTGGAAAATTATTCACCGAAACATTTGATGTTTCGAAATTCCCTTTCAAAAGAATCGGAGTTTCTCTTTCTCTTTTGCCCGAAGATGTCCCGTTACCAGCTGTTCGACCTGAAATCTATCCTGCAATTTCAAAACGCCGGGGATCAGTAGGTCTTCTTATCGGTTGCATCGGAGATCTGTTTACTTCTCGCGTTAATGATGCAACGATCAAAGTACTGACGAACCTTGGCTATGATGTCTATACAATTTCCGAGATCACTTGTTGCGGCGCGCTTGCATCACATGCAGGCTTTGGTAAAAGAGCAAGAGAGCTTGCTTTGAATGCAGTCTCTTCAATCGAATCTACACCGATCGATTACTATATAACCAATATTGCCGGCTGCGGAGCGATGATGAAAGATTATTATAAACATTTTGAGGGCACACCGGATTACGGCCGAGCGATCGAGGCACGAAAAAAAATGCGTGATATTTCTGAATTCCTTTTGGAATTTCATAAGGATGATCTTTTGAAAATGAATCTTTATCTTCCTGAAGAAACCACGGTTGGCTATCAGGCACCATGTCATTTATATCACGGCCAGCAAATCGTCGATGCTCCGATGGAAGTATTGAAGCTTATTAGAAATGTAGAAGTTTTCCCATTTGAAGAAAATAATATTTGTTGCGGAAGTGCCGGAACCCATAATATCGAACATCCGGAAATGGGCGAGGCCTTACTGAAAAGGAAAATAGAAATTATTACCAAACAGAAACATGATATTGTTGCCACAGCAAATGCCGGTTGTCTGATGCAAATAGAAAAGGGGATCAGGCAGTCAAAGGCAGAAAAGAATGTTTTTCATGTCATAGAAATTCTTGCCGAGGCAATTCCGTCGTAATTTTGTACTAATGGATAAAAAAATTAAAGCCGTAGTGTTCGATCTCGATAATACATTGGTCGATTTCATGGCAATGAAAAAACGGGCCATCGATGCTGCCATCGATGCTATGGTCGATGCTGGTCTTGAGCTCGAGCCACTCGAGATTCGGTCGCGAATCGATATTATTTATAAAGAACGAGGTATCGAATATCAACAGGTGTTCGACGATCTCATTTTTAATATTTTTCAAAAGATAGACCATCGTGTCCTTGCATCCGGTATTATCGCCTATAGGAGAGCCCGCGAAGCTGCCCTAAAGCCATATCCGCATGTAACGGCAACATTAATGCAGCTTTTACGGAGAGGGGTCAAACTTGCGATCCTCACCGATGCTCCGAGCAGGGAAGCATGGCTTCGGCTATGTCATATAAATTTCCACCATTTCTTTGATGTGGCAGTCACCTTCGATGATACCGGTGAGAGAAAACCCTCCCAAAAGCCATTCCGTATGGCGCTCGAAAAACTTTCTGTGCAACCCCATGAAGCATTAATGGTTGGCGACTGGCCGGAGCGTGATATTGTTGGCGCGAAAGCAGTGGGTATGCAGACGGCATTTGCTCTCTACGGCAATGTAACAGGTTTTGCCGACCATGAAGCGGATTACGAACTAAAAGATATTTCCGATTTACTGAAGATCGTCCTGTGAGCCGAAAATATTTTGAAAATAAAACTTTCGAGAACATTGATCTCTCCGAACGTCAATTCGAATTGGGGGATTACGAAGCATGCAAGTTTATCCGCTGCGATCTTTCGAATGCCTTTCTTGCAGAGTCTGTTTTCATCGAATGCGAATTCCAGTCTTGTAATCTGAGCAATGCGAATGTTTCTGCCGTGAGCTTTCGGGATGTTTCTTTCACAGGCTGTAAGTTGATCGGAGTGGATTTTTCAGTTACGAACTCTTCAACAATAGCTTTTATCTTCAACGATTGCATTTTAGATTATGCGTCCTTTTCAAAACTTATTTTGCGCAAGATGGATTTTCAGGATTGCTCGATGAAAAATGCCGTTCTCGAAGATGCCGATCTGTCTTCGTCAAAATTCATTCGCTGTAATCTTGAAAATGCTGCATTCGGAAGAACGAATTTAGAAAAAGCAGATCTTTCAACTTCTTATAACTTTATCATCGATCCTGAAAAGAATCGGCTGAAAAAGGCAAAGTTTTCTCTGGCCGGAACTGTGGGGCTTTTAGTAAAGTATGGCATTGAAATAGTATAATGTTTTCTCAAGAATTTCAAGATAAGCTTTCTCACGCCAGGACGATCTCTGATCCTAAAGCCAGTGCCGGTTACGTCGGTTTTGAAAATATCGGCGAACTGATGTTCAAGCGCGCCAGGGATTACGATACGAAGCCTTTTCTTATTTTCTACGATCAGCAAGGTAACCGCCGCGAAGATAATTACAAAGATTTCTTCATGCTCTGCGGAATGTGCGCGAATATGATGCGCTCTTTCGGCATTAAGCGCGGTGATCGGATCGCAACGATCTCGCATAATCATGCCGATACGGTCGTTCAGTATTTTGCTGCATGGCTCATGGGTGTTTGTGTTGTGCCCGTCAGTTTATCCGAAGATGATAACAGAATAAAATATATTCTTGAAAACAGCGAAGCCAAACTCATCTTTCTTCGAAAGGATTATTACGAGCGGGTAACACCAATTATTCAAAATATTCCATCGATCAAGACTTCACTAATTTGCGGGGATCCCGATTCGCGCGATATTCTTTGGTTCGATACCGAGCTTTCAAAAGCAAAATCAATCTTTGCCTCTGATGATGCGGTTACAAAAGATGATGAAGCGCTTATAGTCTATACGAGCGGCACGACGGGAAATCCTAAGGGTGTCGTGCTGACACAATACAATATTCTGGCTGATGCAAAAGGGATCTCCGAGTGGCATGAGATCACCAATTCCCAGCGTATGATGTGCGTTCTACCGATCCATCATGTCAATGGCACGATTGTGACTCTTGTAACTCCGATGTATGCAGGAGCAGGAGTTATACTGAATCAAAAATTTCAATCCGAGCATTTCTTTGAAAGAATTGAAAAAGAAAATGTCAATGTCGTAAGTGTCGTGCCGACTTTGCTGGCATTTCTTTTGGAATACTATAAAAATTCATCCGATCAAAAAAATCTAAAGCCGAAAAACTTTCGTCATATCATCTGCGGTGCGGGGCCACTTACTGTTGAACTCGGCGAACAATTCGAAGAGACCTTCGGAATTCGGATCGTGCATGGTTATGGGCTTTCGGAGACAACTTGCTATTCCTGTTATCTCCCGATTCATTTATCAGATGCCGAACATAAGCATTGGATGCGCGATTTCGGATTTCCTTCCATAGGATGTGCCATTCCTCAGAATGAAATGATGATCGCCGATGAAGAAGGCAATGAGCTAGCTCCGTCGCAAAAAGGCGAGATCGCCATCCGTGGTTTCAACGTCATGAAATATTATTACAATAATGACGAAGCGAACGAGAAAACATTTTCTTACGGCTGGTTTCGCTCAGGCGATGAAGGTTTTTACGAACTTGATGCAACCGGGAATAAATATTTCTTTATTACCGGAAGGCTAAAAGAGCTTATCATTCGCGGCGGAGTCAATCTTTCACCACTCGAAATTGACGAGGTGATATCAAGATGCCCCGGAGTAAAAGCGGGAATTGCCGTCGGTTTCGAAAATGATTTCTATGGCGAAGAGGTCGGCGCTTACGTTGAAAAAAATGATGAAAATATTTCTGAAACTGATGTGATCGAGTTCTGCAAACAGCATCTGCCATTTCAGAAAATACCGAAAGTTGTGATTTTCGGAAATGATATCCCTGTTACCTCAACAGGAAAATATCAGAGAAATAAATGCAAGCCTCTTTTTAGTGAGTGGAGAGCTGTACAGTTCAGAAAGCAATAAGCTTATTTCGTCTCAGTCACAGGTTTTTCAGTGACTTTCATTTTCTCTTTTAATCTTGCGACTAATTTCTCAGAACGGATTCGTTCTTTGATCTCATCGTTCGAAAGATAATATTTCAGGAGATTTTCTTTTTCGATACCATATTGAGCGGCATCTTTTTCAGCCAATGCGGAAAGATCTTCTTCCGAAGCATCAAGTTTTTCTGCTTCGACTAATTCATCGCGCAAGAGCAGCCATTTGCCGCGAGTCTCAGCATTATTCCAGCCCATCTTGCGGTATTCTTCTTCGTTAATTCCGTAATCTTCCGGATATCCTCGCCGCTTGTTCTCTTCTTTGAGTTCATTGATCATTGAATCAAGAAGTGTATGGGTGATGGTTCTCGGGACCTGGAAATCATGAAGTTTCAGAAGGGCATTCACCATATTCGATTCCAGACCTTCTGCCGAACGCCGCTTTGCATTTTCATCAAGTTCTTCTCGAATAAGGAGCCGGACTTCAAGTTCTGTTGCAGCTTTATCGCGGGTGATCTTTTTGCAGAATTCTTCCGTCATTTCCGGTAAGATCACTTTTTCGATCTTATTCACTGTGATCTCGACCGGCACATCTTTCTTCGCAACGTTCGGATCGTTCGAAGTTTTTGGAAGAGTGATCGAAAATTTCTCGCCGCTCTTCTTTCCGATCAGTGCATCGCGAAGTTCAGGCACGATCAGCGGATCGCTTAGATAGAGATCGTTGGTTTGAGGCGGATGGATATGCCCATGCTCATCCTCTTCAGTTTCGGCGAAGGTAATGTTAGCGATGGTTTCATTGTCTTTTATTTGCGGAGCATCTTCTCTGGTCGAAAAGTTGAAGCGGAGATAGTGAAGCCTCTCATCGACATCTTTATCGGTAACAGGATATACTGGCTGCTCGACTTCTGTGCCTGAATAATCTTTTAACTCGATCACAGGCTTTACTTCATAAGCGATCTTAAAGTGCGCGCCTTCTCCATTATGACGGTGCAGATCGGTCATCACCGGCATTCCGAGCGGTTGGAGTTTCTCTGCCTCGGCATATTCTTTGAATTTATCCTGCGCGATCTTTTCCAGGGCGTCACCTTCGATGGCATCGCCATGCATTTTTTTGATGACCGACATCGGGGCTTTTCCGGGGCGGAAGCCCGGAAGAGTCATTCTGGGACGGATCGTTTTATAAGCATCGTCAAAGGCTTTTGCTACTTCTGCCTCATCAATAAAGATCTCGAGTTCGCGTAAAACTGCCGATTTTTCGTGTAATTTAGCTTCCACAGGAATAATTGATATTATTTTTTTATTTGGGCTTATAAGACGATAAACGCTCTCGGAGAATTCCCGAAAAGTTGAAAGGAGAATCCGCCGAGGCGGATTCTCCTTTGACAACTGAAAGTATCAGGCTTTAGTCGTTCGGGACTTTAATTGCGACGAATCTCTTATCGCCGTTATCGCTGACGACCGTCATTCCGATCGACCGGCCTTTGCATTTTTCCATGATCTTTTGGAAATCCTCGATATTTTTAACAGGCTTGTTATCTACTTTCGTGATAACTTTTCCAGCCGCTGCTAACCCTCTATCAAATGCTTCAGATCCGGGGGCGACTTTCGAAAGATAAACGCCACCATCGGTTTCATATTTTTCCTTTTCAGTAGCATTCAAATTCCGAGCTGTGACTCCGATATTATCGAGCGTCACTTCCGTTTTTGCGGGAGTTGCTGATTCAAGAGATCCGAGATCCTGCTTCATGTCATTTTCCGCAACATCTTTATTATCTCTTGCACGGAGCTTGACGTTCTTATCGATCTCTTGTCCATCCCGCCAGATCTTCAGATTAACATTCTCGCCTGCATGGTGCATGGCGATCATTCCCTGAAGTTGGTTTGCTTCGTTGGTCTCATGTCCATCGACCGAGAGGATTACATCGCCCTGATGTAAACCGGCTGCTTCACCTGCACTGCCTTTGGTAACATCATCGATTCGTACACCGCGCGGAACGCTCATGCCGAGCGCTTCTGCTTCGGTCTGATCGATCGCTTTGATCTTGACTCCGATAATACCACGATTGACATGGCCGGAGCGGATAAGATCGTTGGCAACAACTTTTGCAAGATTGATCGGGATCGCAAAACCATAACCTGCGAACATTCCGGTCTTCGTTGCAATTGCTGCATTGATTCCGATGACCTGGCCTTTTGCATTATAGAGACCACCACCGGAGTTACCCGGGTTGATCGCAGCATCGGTCTGAATGAAGTTTGCAATATTATAACCGGCATTTTTCGAACCTGCGCCATTATCGAAAATATCGATCGAGCGGCCGAGCGAGCTGATAATTCCGGTCGTTACGGTCGATTCCAAACCGAGTGGATTACCGACGGCAAGAACTAACTCACCGACCGAAGCATCATCCGAATTACCGAGAGCGGCAACCGGAAGATTTTGTGCATCGATCTTCACGACTGCAAGATCGGTCGTAGGATCGGTACCGACGACATGGCCTTCATACTCATGTTTATTGGTAAGCTTTACCATAATGCCGCCTTTCTTTGCAGCATTTTCAACGACGTGATTATTCGTTAAGATATAACCGTCGCTCGTAACAATAACGCCTGAACCTAAACCTTCCGAAGGGCCTTGCGGAATATCTCCGAACGGATCCATCTCTTCGTCATCTCCGCCATTGCCGCCGTTGGGGTTATGGAAGAAAAACTTGAACGGATTATTTCCGCCAGGAATATTCTTCTGAACGACGGGCTTTGGCGCTTCACTCTTGACATGGATTGCTACGACCGTCGGCTGAATGGCTTTTGCCACAGCTTTAAACGACGTATTGATGGACTCGAGCGTTGCTGATTGCGGAATGTTCGGAGTAGGCCCACCTAAGGTGACCGATCCTTTATCCGTCTGCCCGAAGGCAAGATTAAGCTTACTGATCCCGCCAAAACCTGCGACTACTCCGACGCCAAAAAGAACGCCGAAAACAACAAGCATTACTGGACGCATAAACGAATGTTTTTTCAACATATGAACTAATTCCTCCTAAATAAAATCAATTGGAAAAAATAAGATTGTTTGTCTTTTTTATCATTCCGGGCGTCGTGGAGAAAACTCCGTCCAAAATGATATTTGAGGGTACAAACATCTTATTTTAACGCCGAAATTCCAACTGTGTTACACACCCCTTTAGTGAATTGTTGTTAAGAAATTGAAACCGAATACTGATCAATTTGATATTCTGAAAATCTGCCTTAGAGTCTCCGAAACTCATTAAAAATCAACGTTATAATTGTGCACCACACGCGGAACTCTCTTCCTTCAAATATTTATCTGATATGCTCCAAAGTTAATAATGACCATTCCACGGATGAGATCCTGGCTAAAACGAGGATAAATCACAAGAATATATACAACATAAGATAGATAATAAAAGTTCCCAAAAAAGTCAAAAAAAATAAAATAATTCTAAATTCACCAAAATATGTTGTTCTGAGCGAAAGCGAAGATTTGAGATTCTTTGTGCCTAAAATCCCAATGTGTCATTCCCGCGAAAGCAGGAATCCAGGGTCGATTTCTACTCATTTCCTCTGGATTCCCGCTTTCGCGGGAATGACAGAATCAAACAAACGACGGGTTACCAAAGATTTTAGCTGTTGGGATATTCTTCCCCGTGACTTAGAAAAGGCAAAAAATAAAGCTCGTTATGGTTACGAACTGCCTTGATAAGTGAGTTTGGATGGTTAGAGAAACAGGGTCAGGAAGAAAATGCAAGAAGGATTTTTTTATTATATTAAAAATAAAGCACTAAGAGTTATTTTTTTCTGAGCTGTTCCCGTTCTTTTCGTTCTCGGAATATTTTGCGCTGATCCTGCGGGCATTTTGAATGGCAATTGCATACATCGTAAGTACATCACGGTTGTATGTATTTTGTGAAGGCTGGGGGACGGTTTTTTTTGTACTTTTCTTTTTCATAATGGTATTATCAAAGAAGTATATGATAATTTATACGAAATAGATTCATAAAAGTTGTTACAAGTTTTTCTGAAAATTCTTTTAAATTTTTACTTCGAAAAAAAAATTTACAATTCGTTTGCTACTAAGAGTACCATGTGCAATTCTACAAGTATTATCCTGAAAATTTACAACGTTAATACTCCCTGAAGAAACGTTGCAATAGGTGATTATTAACCCTTTTCCAATAATCACAATACAATGGACGAAGAACAAAACAGGGGCGTAAGCCCAAAGGAAGACTTCTCTATAGTTAAAGATACCCATGAAGATATTAGTCCTTCTGAGCTGCAGGTACTTGAAGCGCTGAAAGAGCTTAAACGAGTGAAAGAAAAATATTCCACTAAAGAAGAAAATAAAAAGCCTTCGGAGTAACGCTCCGAATTCAGTTCAAGCGATCTAGTACAAACTAATTGAGACGGCCGGAGACTGCACTTTCCGGTATCGTTCTATCGGTGATCGCAAGAATTCCGTCGCATTCAATCTGATGAAAGCTTACCCAAGGCTCATTGATCAATTCTGCAAGATCGACTATGCGTTTATTCCGGAGCTTGACGCGAGTCATGTGGAAGGCAATAGGGATCTCTTTTTGGGTCTGGAAGTCGATGGTAGAGCCATCCGGATACATGATTCGGTAGCAGCTCTCTCCTAAAAGGTGCTTCATAGCGGTAAAAAAAACGAAAACCAAAACGGTTTTCCTACCGCGAAGCCACGTAGTAGAAAATAAAGAATAAAAAAGAACTTGGGATTTCTTTGGCTGCTGTACGAATATACGGCTTTTTAGAACGGTCGCCTAAAATCCAAAATTTTTCCAAAAAAGAAATCTGCCGCAAGTTAATATTCGTAACCTCTCCGCGGCACATTATTAAGAATTGAGAAATTATTCTTTTGGGGAGGGGATAATTTTTCTTCGAAGTAATGTGCCGCGTTTTTTTATTCTTCGCTTAGTTTCTCCAACACATTCTCGATACTTGCGGATCTTTTCCCGATCACATTTTTCCAGAGATCGCCTTTTTTATCGAGCCGCTTCGGGACGGTCTTGATCGTGAATGCCATGGGATCGAGCTTAGCATTTACTTCTTTCCACTCTAATGGAGTAGATACCTTTGCACCCGGTTTCGGGCGTACAGAATAGGGGGCGGCAAGAGTTTGCCCGCGTGAATTCTGCAGATAGTCAAGATACACTTTTTTCTGCCGCTTCTTCGGCTGGCGGATGATGCTTGTAAATTCAGGAATACGCCGGTGGATTCGTTCTGCAAGAAGTTGACCGAATGTACGCGCAATATCATACGTGTATTTCGCGCCCAGTGGAATATAGATATGCATTCCGCGCGAACCTGAGGTTTTTGGATAACCCGGAATTTCAAGTTCTTCCAAAACTTTCCGCACTTCGATCGCCGTCTTTATGACAAAACTAAAATCAATAGCTTCGGGATCGAGATCGATCACGATCCAATCCGGATTATCCGGTTTTTTATACGTGGAATTCCAGGGATTGATCTCGATGCAGCCGAGATTTGCCATGTAGAGAAGCGTCGCCTTGTCGTTGCAGATAAGATATTCGATCGTGCCGGAATTATGATCGGAATACATTTTCTCGGTATGCAGCCACTGGGGTACTTTAGATCGGTCGATATCTTTCTGAAAAAAATCCGGCCCGTGAATTCCGTTCGGATGCCTGCGCATCGATTCGGGCCTGTTTTTCAGATAAGGAAGGATAAACGATGAGACCTCATTATAATATTGAATAAGATCGCCCTTCGTATAACCTTCCTCAGGCCAATAGACTTTCTCCTGATTGGTTAACAAAAGCGTCGTTTTCCCAACCTTGAGGCTATAATCTTTTTTAGCGGATTTCTTTGCCATGAATTACTTAGTTATAATCCCTCGACCAGCTTATCGTAATCTGCATGAGAGCCGATCCAAAACCAGGTAACCGTCTCGTCTTCTTTTATTCCAAGAGCGCGCCAATGAATTCCGATTCGAACGGAATAGATAGGTTTTTTTGAATGGATCTTTTTGAAATCGAGTGACTTATGATATGGATCGTTTTGCCAGAGTTCATAAGTGTGCTTTGTCTGCTCTTGGATAGACTCCGGCAATTTCTTAAAAGCTTTCCAAAATCTTTCGGTAGTAAGGGAAACCATTACTCAAAGGTAAGGGGCTTTGTTCTTCCTTGGCGTTTTTCATCGAGAGCTTCATCAGCCAAAGCTTCAAGTTTATCTTGAGAAGCAGAGAACGCATGTTCCCATTTTTTCTCGGCAATAATCTCTTCCATAATGATAGATGCAAGCGCATCCTGATCCTTAGGATCGAGCTTTTGTGCTTCGCTGAAGGCTTTTTCAAGGAGCATGGTCATATTGTAAAAATACAAAAAGACTCTCTATAGTTCATTCTTTAAGAGATCGTCATAACTTTTCTCTCTTTCGAGAATTTCTTTCCTTTTGGCAATTCGGGCATAACGTCCTCCGGCTTTTTATCTTCGCGAAGTCCAAGATAAACAGGATGCCGCATGCTCAGATCGTCAGTCCACTCAGTAAATTTTACCTGACAGACAAAATGGGGTACCATCCACTGAATGGGAGTCTTCACTTTAACCTTGGTTTCGAACGGTGAGTCTTTCGTAAAATATGGTTTGAATTTCCCATAAAGTTCTTTTAAAGCGGCATCGGAAAAACCTGTTCCGGCATTACCAATATATTCGAAATTACCCTTGACATACGCTCCGAGCACAAGCGATCCGAAATGTTTGCGCCCGCCGCCAGGCGCGGTGATCCCTGCAATGACAGCTTCCTGCTCTTGCGTGATCTTGATCTTCAGCCAGTCTCCGCCTCGTTTACCAGTTTTATAGGTGCTATCGAGTTTCTTTGCAATAATGCCTTCGAGCTTCATCTTTTCGGCAAGCTTGAAGAATTTTTTCCCCTCGCCGGTAATGTGATCGGAATAAAAAACATTTTTCAATTTCTTTTTTGAAAGCAGAGAAACTAACAGTTCTTTCCGGTCCTCAAGCGGAAGATCGCGAGTGCTATTGCCGTCTAAATGCAGAATGTCGAAGACGTAATATTTAAGCTCTCCCTTTCCCGTGCGCTGATAGTTCTGAAGAAGCTGGAAGCTTGATACACCCTTTTCATCGAGAACGACGACCTCTCCATCTAAGATCGCATCGTGCCAGAAATTTTTTAATTCTTTTGCGATCGGTGCAAACTTATCATTGAAGGAAATAAAATTACGGCTGTAAAGATCGACGGGTCCCCCGCGTTTAATTCCCGCCAAAGCCCGGTAGCCATCGAATTTGATCTCGAACGCCCAATGAGGATCGTCAAAAGGTTTTTCGATAAGATCTGCAAGCATCGGTTTGAGGCGTGCAACAGATTCTTTTTTATGGGCAGAAGAAGCCTTGGCAGGAGTTATTTTTTTAGCCGGATTTTTTTTTTCTCGAGGCTTGAGTGCTTTCCTCGAGATCACCGATTTATTTTTCAGGAGTATGTCTTCTTTCGTCGCGTATTCATCCCCTGCTTTCAGTAAGAGCCAGGCATTTTCCCCGCGCCCTTTCATTTTCACAAGAGCGAACTCTCCCTTTAATTTTTTTCCGTGAAGAATGAAGGTAATATGCCCCTTATAATAACCGGCGAGCAACTCCTTCTCGGCATTTTTTTTATCTTTGTGATTATAAGATTGATACCACCCGTTATCCCAGACGATCACATTCCCTGCGCCGTAATTTCCTTCGGGTATCGTACCTTCGAAATCTTTATAATCATAAGGATGATCTTCTACATGCATGGCAAGACGCTTATCATCGGGATTCATCGAAGGACCTTTCGGAACAGCCCAGCTCTTAAGAACGCCTTCCATCTCAAGGCGAAAATCGTAATGCAACGCAGTAGCATGATGCTGCTGCACGACAAAGATAAGCTTCTCTTTCGAGCTTTTCTCTTTGCCTGAAGGCTCCGGCGTTTCCGCGAATTTTCTTTTCTTCTTGTACTTGGTGAGGCTCATGATATTCTCAGAAGATTAACGAGGTTAGAATACGATTGGTTTTTTTATCCGGAAATGAAATCCGATCAGGAAAGTACTTCGTATTTATCTGTGGGGAGAACAGTTCTGTAAAACTTCACGGTAATTCCGCAAGGATCATACCGCACAGTTTTACAGATGCTGTTTTTAAACAAGTAATTTTGCCGTACGCCTTTCAACCTTTCCCATCTCTTTCACGTTTTCCAATGTATATTCAAAAAAAGAATTTGTATGAACCCTGAACTAATGAAGGCCCTTGAACAGGTGCAGAAAATGCAGGAGGAGATCTCCAAAACGCAGGAAGCGCTTGGCTCGATCTCAGCTTCCGCAGAAGCCGGAGGAGGAATGGTTAAAGTGACTGCCAATGGAAAAGGGGAGATCATCTCAGTACATCTGGAAAAAGAAGTGATCGATCCGAACGAGCAGGAAATGATGGAAGATCTTATCGTCGCTGCCGCTAACCGCGCACTGGGCAAAGCCAAAGATCTTGCCGATGAAAAAATGCAAAGTGTCGCAAGTAATTTTCTTCCGAATATCCCGGGACTTTCACAGCAGAAATAATTTATTGCCTTGCTCTACACCTCTCCCGCTTTAGAAACGCTCATCGAACGCCTCTCTTCTCTTCCAACGATCGGAAGAAAAACTGCTGCTCGTCTGGCAATTTATTTATTAAAGCAGCCTGAAACAGAAGTCAAATCTCTTGCGGATGCTCTCTATCATTTAAAAGAAAGAGTGAGGACGTGTTCGGTTTGCGGGAATATCACCGAGGACGATCCGTGTGCCATTTGCCGCGATAGAAGGCGCGACCAATCACTGATCTGTGTCGTCGAAGAACCGAATGATGTTCTGGTGATCGAACGAACGAACGAATTTAAGGGGCTCTATCATGTTTTGGGCGGCTCTCTTTCTCCGCTTGATGGAATTGGCCCTGATGATTTAAAGATCCGAGAGCTTCTTCTCCGTTTAAACGAAGAAAAAGGAGTGAAAGAAGTTATTCTCGCTCTTGATCCGAATGTCGAAGGCGAAGCGACCGTACTTTATCTTGCTAAACTCCTGCATCCGATCGTTCCGAAAATTACCCGTATCGCCCGCGGCATTCCCATCGGAAGCGATCTGGAATTTGTTGACGATGCAACCCTTGCCAAGGCTCTTGAGGGAAGACTTGCGATATAATTTTTGTTGCTACGCTTATGAAATCCGGCTGCTGGTATGAAGATTGGTTCGCCGACGAGCATTACCTTGCTCTGTATAAGCATCGTAATAGCGAAGAGGCCTCGCAAGCTCTTGATCTGGTCGAGCGTTCGGTCACTATTTCAAAAAATTCACCTATCCTGGATCTTGCCTGTGGCGCAGGCCGTCATTCTATTGGCTTAGCGAAGCGAGGATATACGAATATCACAGCCGTCGATCTTTCGCCTATTCTTTTGAAAGAGGCTGAAAAAAGCGCAAAGCTGGAAGGAGTTAATATCCTTTTCAAGAAACAGGATATGCGAAATTTCTCCGGTGAGTACGATCTTATCATTAATCTTTTTACAAGTTTCGGTTATTTTGAGCGGGATGAGGAGAACGAAGAAGTTATTTGTAAGATCGGAAAACATCTGAATCCGAAAGGACATTTTGCATTTGATTTTCTGAATGCTTCTTTCATCAAAAAGAATTTTGTTGCGTATGATGAAAAAAATCTTCCTTCGGGCGAACGGATCGAGCAATCAAGGGAGATCGCCGGTGATCGCGTTGAGAAAAAGATCATCATACATTCTAGCGAATCATCGAAAGAATATCATGAATCGGTAAGGCTTTTTACTCTTTCCGATTTTGAAAGAATGTTCCAAAATGCCGGTTTAGAAATAAAAGAACGATACGGAGAATATTCCGGAAGTCCGTATAATGAAGGGAGTTCTCCGAGGCTTTTTCTGGTTGCACAAAAGAATGGCTAAGATCATACGGGATAGAAAAGTCTTTATACACATAGCGGTCTTGCTCTTTCTTTCTTCCTGCGATCTTTTTTCTACTCGCACTCCGAACCCTCCGGACTTCGGATCGACATTTATCTGGACTCCAGCATCAGTAACGAATATTCTTTTGGAAAATTTTAAAGGGACGATCGAAGTGCTCGATGCTTCGAATTATGCAAAATGCTTCATTAGTTCTAAAGATACTGCCGTCAGTGGAGAAAAATTTATATATACATTCACGCCTCGCTCCGGTCTCGATGCAACATCGAGAAGTATCTTTGATCAATGGAACGTACAATCGGAGCAAAATTTCATAACGAAACTGAAATCTTCGCTTGTCGCAAATCCTAAACTTACGGTAACGTTCACAAATACTCAAACCGACGAATCACAAAATTCGGCACGTATTACCTCCGATTATCTCATTCTTTTGCCTACCTTGTCGAATTCTTCACTACCTGCTTCTATAAGTGGGTCTTTCCTTTTGCAGCTTTCTTATGTAACTACCGATCAGGGAACAAAGGAATGGCGTATCGTTAATTGGTCGGACTTTGCTCAGCAATCAGGCAACTCGAAAACTTTTACCGATCTTAAATTATTGATCAATCCATGAAAATGGGAAAGTGGAAAGCGGGTGATAGGAGAGGAAGAGAGCATATTCTTTTATTATTACCCATTTCTCTTTTCATTTTTTCCTGTAATCCGTTTTCCCCGCCCATCGATGCAAATATTTCGCAGAAAGGTGTGAGTGCGGATTCGGTAAATGGTTTTTTTGAGATCTTTCGCGAAGCGTATCAATTCAAGGATACGACCGTATATGGAAAATTGCTTGCACCGGGGTTCACATTCAGTTATAGAAATTATGACCGCGGACTCGACCTTGATTGGGGCCGGGATGAAGAAATGCAGACGACAGCTGCACTCTTTACTTCAACGGAATCGCTCGATCTTTTATGGGGCAATGTTCTCGATTCAACCGGCAATGATACGGTGTTTGATATTACGCGGGCATTTTCGCTGGATATCACTTTTAATCCGAGCGACATCGCGCATATTGACGGACGTGCGATCTTTAAGTTAGTCCGAGCAACAAGCCATGATCCGTGGCAGGCGATCCGGTGGAGAGACGAATCAAATTTTTAAAGTGTCAAATTTTCAACAACTCAAACTTTCTATAACAAAGCTCGGCCTTCGAGGCATGATCGTTTTGCTTGCTGAAAAACAAGCAAAGAAACGTCGCCTGGAAAGGCTCTTAAAGTCTGAACATGGAAGAGCGGAGTTAACATCACGTGAGGTCAGAGTGGAAGCAGCCGATGGAGAAGAATATTCCTCACTCGTCGAACGCGCTGATACAATGCTAGCAGATGAAAATTATGTTTTTACTTTTCTCCATCATCTGAAAGATATTTCCGATCCCTGGAATTACGACCCGCTCGAAAAAAAATACTGGGAGAAAAAAAGATACGAAGAAACCAGTGTCCATACTCCATCTTCACCGAAAGATGTGAAGATCGTTTGGGAAGTGAACCGTTTTAAGTATCTCCCTTTACTCGCTCAGGCAGCATTTCTTACAAAAGAAAAAAAATATGCGGATGAGATAGAGTGGCGTCTGCTTTCATGGATAGAAGGGAATCCTTTTGCCGGGAGCATTAATTGGTCGAGTCCTCTGGAGATAGCAATACGCGGAATCAGTTGGGCTGCAACACTCAAGATCCTTTCCGCAGCCGGTTATGATCTCCATGATAATGAGAAGGTGCAGCGTTCGATCTGGGAGCATGCCGCATATCTTAATGCAGAACTCTCAACCGATAAAATTGTCAGATCAAATCATCTGATCGGAGAGACTGCCGGCCTTTACATCCTTTCCTCTTTCTTTAATTTTCCCGAAGCGGTTTTTTTTAAGCTTCGGGCAAAAAAAATTCTTACTCAATCGATTCTCGAACAGACGTATCCTGATGGTGCAACACGCGAATCCTCGGGGTGGTATCATACATTTGTAACAGATTTTGCAGATCTTGCACTGCGCACGGCTCATAGAACCGGAGATACATTCGATAAAGAATTTACCGAGCGCTTCACACAAATGCAGGTCTATAGGAATTCGATCATCCTTCCTGATGGTGATCCCGTCCGCTTTGGTGATTGTGATTTCGGCAAAGCCATCAATCTTTCTGCAAATTGGAAGGATGCGGTTTTCGGAGAAAATGTGGTTAGGTCCAAAGGGAGAAAAAATTATTTCGAGAAAGCGCAGCATGTCACTGCGATGCTTGATAAAAATTATTTCTTTGTTCGTGCAGGAGATTTTGGGTGGGGAGGAGATGGATTTTCCTCTCACTCACACGACGATTTTCTTTCTCCGGTCGTTGCAATGGATGGAGCAAATATCCTTGTCGATACCGGTACGTATGTGTATAATGGTTCACCGGATACACGAAATGCTGAACGCGTTCAAGAGGCACATAATAATCTGATCATTATTGATCCGAAAAGCAAGGCGGGACCTGAACTAAAGCCAAGTTTCGGATGGAAAAAAACAAGGCCGCCGGCGTTCATTGAAAAATTTTCTGATAAGGGAAATGAATTATCTGCAAAAGTCGCGGCTACTGAATGGCTCAACGAATATGCGCGGCATTTAACATTAAATGCAGATGTATTTATGATCGAAGACGATCTGCACTTTAGCTCGGAGAAATTACTTGAATGGAATTTTCATTTTCATCCGCGCTGGAGAGTATCGGAAATTAGTCCATCAAAATTTGCCCTGCATGATTTCCGCGATAATCATTATCGTTTTGAACTTTCTCAAGTCTTTAAAGAGTTAGAGGTCCTTCCATACGATTTTTATCCTGCTTACGGCCAAAAATCCAAGGCATGGAAGATTCGTATTCGGGATACATTCAAAAAAGGCGAGCAAAAGAAAATAAAATTCGAACTAAGCCGCCTTCAAAAATAATTCGTATTACGCACAACTGAAACTTCGGGAACATCTTTCTACCGGCATTTGGGCAGCAGCAGATAAAGCGCTGATCTTTTTGAATGGCTTTACCATTCTGCTTATTGTCATTGCCGTCTTGCCGCCATCTGAGTGGGCGGCCTTTTCTCTTTTCCAATCGATCTTTCTGATCATCTGCGTTCTTGCCGACTCTATATTCCTTCAGCCGATGGTGAAGTTTGCAAGTGAACACAAAGCCGAAGTCGAAGAAGTTCTTGCGGCAAGTTTTAATCTCTATTCAATTACCATGATGGTATTTGGGTTTGGATTTGCTCTATTCGCCGGTAATTCAGGCGACTTATTTCGAAGTCCCGAACTTGGGAAGATGCTCCCGTGGCTCCCCCTTATGCTCTCGCTGAATATTTTTCGTAATGTTGGCATTCGGTATTTGCAGATCAGTTACCGGATCTCCGATATTTTCTTTGTCGATCTTGCATTCTTCGGTTCGATCACTTTGATAACGATCCTCGCCAATTCTCTCGGGATGTTCCATACGGCAATGGATTTTCTCGTGATCAATATTATCGGCGGCGGTCTATCCAGCGTTGTTGCGATTCTTTACGCACGCCAGGCTTTCCTGCAGATGCCCCTATTGACGGTACCTCGCAATGAATATGGCAAATTGCTCTCATTCGCAAAATTTCAAGCGGGTACATCTGCACTTTTAACTATCCAGCAATGGGCGGACGTGCTTATTGTCGGAGTTTATGCTCCGGCGTATGTCGCTTTATATTCTGCTGCGAAAACGTTATATCGATTTTTCGACGCAGTGAAGGAAGGTGCAACACTGCTTGTTGTGCCGATCACTTCGAGACTTCATACTGCCGGCGATTCCGATAAATTATCCGCACTTGTGGAGAAAATGCTTTTTCTCTCCTTCATTGCTCTTGTTCCGATCTCACTTATTCTTGCTCTCGGCTCGGATCTCTTGATGAATATATTTTATCACGGAAAATTTCCGGGAATCTCGTCTGTTTTTGAGATCCTGATACTGACAGGATTTACACTGCCTCTTGCCTTAGTATCTGTAAATGTGCTGATCGGCATCGGAAAGGCAAAAAGTTTATTCTTATCGGTCCTCGGTGGTACCCTTATTTTCTATGCAATGGGAAGGATCTTAACGCCCAGTATGCAAGCTCAGGGAATGGCGCTTGCAGTCCTTGCCTCTTCTACTGCAATCGGATTTTTTGCCTTTATTAGTATGAGGAAAGAAATAGGAGTTTCGGTTAGAAAAATGGTTCGTTCGAAAATAATCTGATCACTTATTTACCACCATTTTCTTATATTCCGGCTTTCCTGAACCTGCTCGGAATTCATAGAAGTATGTGCCTGCTGAAGGTATTGCTGCAGAACTAACCGTCGTTATATAATGGCCTTGATTGAACACGACATTATCGATGACCTTCGCGACCTCTTTTCCTGAAATGTCAAGAACTCGAATGGAGACTGTAGTATTATCCCCGGCAATATCAAAAGGAATGTGAGTGTCTTCTTTTCCGAAAGGATTAGGGGTATTCTGATCGATGAAATTTGCTGTCGCAGAACCGGAGATAAGATGAGTATTACCGCAGGAAGAATCAATAACGATCACCCCATCGGTGACCAAAGGTGAAAGCTCCGACCTGAGTGGGAAGGTAAAACTTATATGGGTCAGAGGAGTTGAAGCGCCCGGGACTACACCGGAGTGAGGAGTGAATTTCAAATGCAAAAGAGAACCCGATTCCGAAAGCGGCTTGCCTGTTCCTTTAAGTTCATACGAGATCTGGCCCGCAGGATCTGCACTGTTGAGATTCACGGTCCAATTTCCAAGCTTTATTAATTCATCGCCGATAGAAATTGCAGAACGGTCCAGATCGACGACAAGGGGATTGTAGGTAATGATACCCTTGAGATCGAGGATGTTCAAAGAATCCGGAATAGTGTTGCGCATACGCAGGCACGGTGTTACATAATCTGTAAGCCGGGCACGAGTATTATCCATTGCAAGATCAACCGGAAGCGGCGCAATATCCTGCTCGATAAGATTTACGCTGAATGTTGAATTATCATCGAGAGTAAATGTGATGGTTGCTGTCCTTTGTACACTCTGATAAGGTGTGGTAGCTTTGAAATCAACAATAAATGTTTGCTGTGACGTCTCTGCAATAGAGAATTGCGGAGGAATATTTCGCAAAGTAAAATCTGCTTGGTTTGGTCCGGTGACAGCAACATTGATCACCGTTAACGGCCAGTTCCCAGTATCTTGGAGCGTAAAGGATCTTGTGCCCGGATATCCGGCAAAGAGCGAACCATAATCGAGCGTTTTTGAAGATAAGATGATGATCGGAGCAGCTCCAATACCTGAAATATAGACTGTTTCTGTTCCATCCCTGAAATCATTTCCTGAGGTGACAAATGTTGCGGTGAATGGTCCGATCGAAGGCGGCTTGAATGAGATGGAGAAGGGATAAAATGTTCGTGAAGGCACGCTAACAGGTCCTGCAGCAGGTTGTGAAGTTAGTTCATCAGTAGCCGCGAATGTACCTGCAGGGGCAGATGTATTTAGATTGATATTTTGTGCGGTTAAAATATTCAGCGAAGTACTGATGATCTGAACACGCTCTGAAACAGCGGGAAGTCCGATACGAACTTTTCCGAAATTGATCGAATCGGCATCAAGCACCATTTTCGGAGATTCATCAAGGCCTTGAAGAATGACAATCCCTGTACTTCCATCTTCGAATGTAAAGATCATCTTCGCTGTGTGAAGAACGATCGTTCTGACCGGAGTGAAGGTAATATCATATTCCGAAAAACTTTGCTGAGCAATATTATCACTTGTGACAACGCCGCTTCCTTTTTTTACATACGTGAATTCATCTTTATCCTGTCCCTCTATCTGGATATTTGTAACGGTCATATCCCAATCGCCGGTATCAAAAAGAAGAAGAGGTAGTGTTTTGCTTGCGTTAAGTTTTACGATTCCAAATCGAACGATTGAATCGGAGAAAGCCGGTACTGGTGCAGCACCAATACCTCGGATAGGTATCGAATCGGTTTTAATATTATTTCCGAATGCATGAAGATATCCGGTATAATATCCACGTACTTGTGGGAAGAAATCTACGGATACACTATCGGTTGATTGTGCATTGACCGGACGTAAGGTATCGAGTAATGTAAAAACATTCGATGCAGAAGTTTCTGTAACAGCTCCGACCGAAAGAGTAATATTCGATCCGTTTCTGAACACTCCGGGTTTCACCGAATGAGTCTTAATACGGTGTTTTCCAAAATCGATCGCACTTTGTGCAAACTGCAGATACTGTGCTTCTTCCACAGCTTCGAGCGAGACACAATCGGTAGTGCCGTCATTGTAATAAATGCAGAGGTCGGCATTATGAGCGCGTCCCATGAGCTCTGCAGTATAAAAACTCATAACGATCGGAACGGTTGAATCCGGCTTCAAGGTAAATCTGCCTTGAGGAGTTGTCCCGTTTGGCGGGTAGAGAATATGAAATGAAGTATCGCCGGAGATCTTCATGGTATCGATCTCCAGAGAAAAATCTCCTGAATCCCTGAGTGTTGCTGTGATCGTGCGTAAAGTTTTTGATGGTACTATTCCAAAATTTATCGGATTAGGAGTAACGATCGCTTTCGCGAGTGCGCCAATTCCGGTGATCAGAATAGAATCTCTCTTCTGATTCGCCATAAAGTAAAAATAAGCCGAGGCAGGTCCTGGAACAAGTGGGGAAAATTTACAATATATTGTCTTTGATGATCGTCCGGAAAGCCTTCCGATGTTTCCAACTTCAGTAAAAGGTTTGGATGGGATGATATCTTCTTCCTGTAACGAAACGCTCGCATTTCCGATATTGGTCAGCACTCCGATCGAATCGGTGCGTGATTTAAACACACGGACTTTTCCGAAATCATATTCTTTCGTTGCAGTTGTTATCAAAGGTTCGATCTCGATCCCGCGAAGAACGATCGTGTCGATCGTGTAATCATCATACACAAGTTCGAAATAGGCTAAGAAGTGCAGGCTGTCGCGCTGGGAGCCCGGAAAAAAAGACAGCGTAAATGTTCTGCTCGAATCAGGTTCAACGATAAAATCCGTATCGCTGGGTGTAAAAGAAAAAGCACTTTCCAGCACATTGGGATCCTAAGCTTAGAATTCCACGTGGACAAGTTGTCGCG